>Ga0302325_10000779_pt1 | contig 85352 bp, 57 predicted proteins | sample Palsa_T0_2_FD_201948 | JGI IMG/M metagenome (GOLD analysis project Ga0302325, IMG submission 201948) | Peat permafrost microbial communities from Stordalen Mire near Abisko, Sweden - Palsa_T0_2 | ecosystem: Environmental > Terrestrial > Soil > Palsa > Peat permafrost | place: Sweden: Abisko... | reverse complement strand
TATCGAGTGATTGCGCATGACCGCCGTGGGCATGGGCGATCGACACAGGTTAGCGATGGGCATGACATTGAGCATTATGCTTCGGACCTGTCGGCGCTGGTCGATCACCTGGGTTTGAAGGATGCGATCCATGTGGGGCACTCGACTGGCGGCGGCGAGGTGACGGCTTATGTGGCGCGGTATGGCCAGGGTCGCGTGGCGAAGGCTGCGCTAATTAGCGCGATCACTCCGTTCATGCTGAAGACGGAATCGAATCCGCTGGGACTGCCGAAGTCGGTGTTTGATGACTTGCAGGCGCAGTTGTTGGCGAGCCGAGCGCAGTTCTATTGGGACCTGCCGGCGGGGCCGTTTTATGGATTCAATCGGCCCGGAGTGAAGACGCTGACGCCGGTGATTGATAACTGGTGGCGGCAGGGCATGATGGGCGGGGCGAAGGCACATTATGACGGGATTGTCGCGTTCTCGCAGACGGATCTTAGCGACGACTTGAAGAAGATTACCGTACCCGTGCTCGTGATGCATAGTGAGGACGACCAGATTGTTCCGTACCAGGCCGCGGGTCCGCTGGCGGCAAAATTGCTTCCGCATGGGACGTTGATTACGTACAAGGACTTTCCGCATGGCATGCCGACAACGCATGCGGACACGGTCAATGCGGCGTTGCTGAAATTCTTCAAAGGGTAAAAACGCTAGAGGCTTGCGGGCGGCCAGTGATTTGCTGGCCGCCCGTGGTTTTAAGCTGCGATGCTGTGAGGTTGCGTTTGCAGGCGCGGGCTTCGTTTTGGGTTGTAGACGTATTGTGCGAAGGCGTAGCCCCAAGGCATGGCGGCGATGGGAAGGATTACCCAGAGGAATTGTGTGGTGATGTCTGCGGCGGATGAGGCTGCGAGGGTCCCGCGCGACCAAAGTGGATAGGCGACGAGAATCAACCAGAAGACCTTGTAGAAGATCTCGAGAAGAATGATGGGGAGGAACTTCAGGGGGCGGATGATTCCTAGGCCCGCCAGGGTGGCGAAGGCTGTCCAGACGCACCAGACGACGGCGTTGACAGGATCCCAAGGACCTTTGTGGGTGAGGACGTGTGTCCAGGTCACTTGGCCGAGGACGAAGAACATGAGGATGTAGAGAAGGCGCAAAAGGTAGATGTTGATAGGGCGAACGCCATCGTACTTGTTGGCGCGGCGGACGATGTAGGGAGGATCGATGGTCACGGAGATCTCCTTAACGCGCGGAGGAGCGCACGGTGTCGGTGGTTGGATTGGAGTGGAGTTAGTCTTCGACTTCGTCGTCGAGGACAAGGATGTCGCCGGGTTGGCAACGGAGGGTGGTGCAGATGGCTTCGAGTGTGGAAAAGCGGATGGCGCGCGCTTTTCCGGTCTTAAGGATGGAGAGGTTGGCGAGCGTGATGTCGACGGCCTCGGATAGTTCGGTGAGGGACATGCGGCGGCGGTCGAGGACTTCGTCGAGCTTGATGGCGATGGGCATGGGCTACACGGTTCCTTCCAGCTCGTCGCGCATGGTGGAGCCGGCGGCGAAGACGCGGCTGAGGACGAAGACCATGAGGACGGCGAGCCAGCCGCCGGGAGAGAAGGAAGCGCCGGGCGCGGCGGAACCGAGGGCGGGACAGAATTTGTCGAGGAGGGCGCAGGGGATGGCGAGCAGTTGGAGGCCGAGGAGAGCCCAGCCGATGGTTTGCAGGCGGCGCGCGTTGGCGGCGATGAAAGGATCGCCGGCTCCCGTGCTGGTGATGATCTGCGCGAGGGTGCGGAGAACGATTTCCGTCGCGACGGCCATGGCTAGGCCGATGAGCATCAGGAGGCGGAGGCCGGTGAGAGCCGATGCGAGGTCGGGTGCGGGCGTTTGCGGGATGAGCAGTGGGACGAAGCGCGTGGAGAGAATTACGGAGACGATGAGCATCGCGATGACGCCGAAGAAGAAGATGCGGTTGACGATGAGGGCGATGCGGACGAAGAGGCGAGATCCCTTGATGAGGCGGTCTTTGTTGGAGAGATGCGCGTTGCTTGGCATGGCGGCGCTCCTTATCGATAAACAATAAACATGAATGTGTGCGGCGTCAAGAGAAATTTATTGATAAACGATAATTTCTTTTGGGGCCCTAGAATGGAGTTTTGCGGGCAGGAGGCTCAACTCCCATGAGCGACGAGACAGCGAACAATAGCAATGGATGGAACACGCCGGAATTTCGGCCGGACCTTGCGTTCCCGAAACTTACCGACGACATGGTCGAGCGGCTGCGCGGGTATGGGCGGGAAGAGACGTTTGCGGCGGACGTGAAACTGTTCAAGCAGGGGGACCGGCAGGTGGATATGTACGTCGTGCTGTTGGGGGAGATTGAGATCTCGATCCCAACGGAGAACGGCGGGTGCAAGGTCATTGCAAATCATCGGCGGTTTGATTTCACGGGTGAGTTGAACTTGCTGAACTCGCAGGGATCGCTGGTGGAGGCGCGGACAGTGGAGGAGACCCTGGTGCTGCGCATACCGCGCGATGGGTTGCAGCGACTGATGCGCGCGCAGGGAGATATCGCGAACGTGATTACGTCGGCAACGATCTGGCGGCGGATCGGGATCATCGGCGATGAGACAGGCGGTGTGGTGGTGATGGGGCACGCGGGCGATGCGGAGACGATGGAGGTACACCGGTTCCTGGTGCGCAACAGCTATCCGCATCGGATGGTGGAGGCGGCAGCGGAAGAGGCGGGTGCGTCGGACGATCCTTTGGCGGAGAATGAATCGGCTCTGCCGGCGGTGGTGCTGTCGGATGGGCGTGTGCTGCATCGGCCGACGATTACGCAGCTTGCGGATGAGCTTGGGATTACAGAGCTGCCGGATCCGACGATGATTTACGACGTGGCGGTGGTAGGTGCTGGGCCGTCGGGGTTGGCGGCTGCGGTGTATGCGGCGTCAGAGGGGCTGTGCACGATAGTGATTGAGGGGACGGCTCCAGGGGGGCAGGCTGGGACGAGCTCGAAGATCGAAAATTATCTTGGGTTTCCGACGGGAATTTCAGGGCAGCGGCTGGCGAGCCGGGCGCAGTTGCAGGCGCTGAAGTTCGGCGTGCGCTTCGCGATTTCGCGGGAGACGATTACGGCGGAGCAGGTGGATGGGATTCATAAGCTGACGCTTGCGGGTGGAATTACGCTGTGTGCGCGTGCGGTGGTGGTGGCGTCGGGTGCGCAGTATCGCAAGCTGTCGGTGGAGAACTACTCGCAGTATGAGAACCGCGGGATTTACTATGCGGCTACGGCGATGGAGTCGTTGCTGTGTCGCGAGAATGAGGTGATCGTGGTGGGGGGCGGGAATTCAGCGGGACAGGCGGCGGTGTTTCTGTCGGGGATTGCGAAGCATGTGCACCACATTGTGCGCGGGCCATCGCTGGCTAGCAGCATGTCGCAGTATTTGATTTCGAGGATTGAGAGCTCGTCGCACATTACGCTGTATCCGAACTCGGAGATTGAGACGTTGGAGGGGGCGACGGCGTTGGAGCGCGTGGCTTGGGTGGATCGCGCGACGGGTGAGCGGACGGACAAGCCGATTGGCAGCGTGTTCGTGATGATTGGCGCGGAGCCGAATTCGGGATGGCTGTTCGGGACGGTAAAGCTGGACAAGAAGGGCTTCATTCTTACTGGCGGTGAGGATGGGTTTGAGAACACGCCGTATGCGACGAGCGTGCCAGGGATGTTTGCGGTTGGGGATGTGCGATCGAGCTCGGTGAAGCGGGTTGCATCGGCGGTGGGTGAGGGCTCGGTGGTGATCTCGGATGTGCATCGGTACCTGGCGGATCATCGCAACAGTTTTCCGGTGGAACCGAACTCGGCGCTGGCGGCGTTGCGGTCTGCGGGCGCTACGACTGCGGTGATTTCACAGGGCCAGGTTTAGCTCGGCCTGGCTGTGACTGCGCTGCGCACATTCTGGTGGCGCTTGATTGAGAGCGCGGATACACTGAATTCTCCCATTCTTTTCTTCTTCTCGTGTGTCGGTGAAGTCTCCCGATCCTGGGGAGAGCACTTTATTTTCTGGCTGCAAAGCGGTTCGTCATTTCAGTACCGAGGTCTCGATCGATGAGTTTTTCGCGGCGCGATTTTCTGATGCGGGTAGGGCAGGCAGGCGGGTATAGCGCGGCGTTCTTGGCGATGCAGTCGATGGGTATAGCGCCGATGATGGCGGACGCGGCGGTACCGTTGAGTGTCGCTCCGGGGACGGGCAAGGGTGTGAAGGTGGTGGTGTTGGGCGGCGGGATCGCGGGGCTGGTGGCGGCGTATGAGATGAAGGCGCTGGGCTATGAGTGTACGGTGTTGGAGGCGCGCGAGCGGCCCGGCGGCCGGAACTGGACGGTTCGCGATGGGGACGAGGTGGTGTTCACGGATGGGGCGAAGCAGCGATGTACGTTCGACGCGGGCAACTATCAGAATGTGGGGCCGGGAAGGTTGCCGTCGATTCATAAGACGATGCTGGGGTACTGCCGGAAGTTTGGAGTCGAGATGCAGGTGGAGGTGAACAGCAGCCGGTCGAGCATGCTACAGAATGACGCGGTGAATGGCGGCAAGGCGATGGTGCAGCGTGAGGTGGAGGCCGATACGCGCGGGCATGTGAGCGAGCTGCTGGCGAAGTGCGTGAGCCAGGGTGGGCTGGATCAAGAGATATCAAAGGACGATCGCGATCGGATGCTGACGTTTCTGCGCAAGTATGGAGCGTTGGATGTGGCGGGCAAGTATGCGGGGAGCGATTCGGCGGGGTATGTGACGACGCCGGGAGCGGGCGACGATGCTGGCGTGTTGAGTCAGCCGATTGATATGCACACGCTGCTGGATGCGGATTTCTGGGACGGAATTTTGTTTGAGGACGCCTTCGACCAGCAGGCGACGATGTTCCAACCGGTCGGCGGGATGGACAAGATTGCGTATGCCTTCAACAAGGCGCTGGGCGGAACGGTGATTTATAACGCGCCGGTGAGGGAGATTCGCAAGACAGCGAAGGGTGTGCGCGTGGGGTATATGCACGAGGGACAAAGCAAGATGATAGAGGCCGATTATTGCGTGTGCGCGCTGCCGCTGTCGTTGATGAAGACGATGCCGACGGATTTGAGTGCGCCGTATAAGCAGGTGATTGAGGACTGCACGTATTCGCAGTCGTACAAGGTTGCGTGGGAGAGCCGGAGATTCTGGGAGCAGGATTACAACATCTATGGCGGGCTGGAGTTTTTGAAGACAGGGTGCACTCCCGTGTGGCTGCCTTCGGCGGGATTCTTCTCCGAGCGCGGTGTGCTGGTGAGTGGGTATGAGTGGAGGATGCGACCGGAGTTTGCGGCGCTGGATTTGCAGGGGAAGTTTGCGGCGTCGCGAGCGTCGGTTGAGCGGTTGCATCCGGGACACGGGAAGGAGCTGGAGAAGCCGTTGTATATAGGGTGGGGTTTGATTCCGTGGAACGAGGGCGCGTGGATTGAGTCGTACGGGCCGGGGGAGCGCAGGCATTCGACGACGCCGAATGCGGGGTATGAGACGCTGCTTACACCGGATGGGCCGATTTATTTTGTGGGCGATCATGTGAGCCAGCTTGTGGCCTGGCAGGAGGGCGCGGCGTTGAGTTCGCTGCGCGCGGTGCAGATGATCAGCGACCGGGTGAAGGCGGCGCGGGCTTAGGCCTTCGACCCAGGCTTTGATGTGTCGGGCCTTCGGCGCTCAGAGGCTGACTATCTTTTCGTGGAAGATGTCTAGCGGGGCGTTTGAGCGGGGCGCTTGGGCTTGGGGGCGTAGTAGCCGGAGCGGATGGTGAGGGTGGCTACGCGATCGGGGGTGGCGAGGGTGATGGGGTGGAAGGCGCCGTCGTGCGCGAGGGTGGCGGGGCGGAAGACGACGCGATACTGGTTGCGCAGGTTGGATTCGATGGTGCGGAGGTCTGCGGAGATATCGGTCGCCGAGGCGTCGTCGTGGAAGAGAGCGCCGCCGGTTTGCGCGGCTAGTTGTGCGAGGGTGGGGATGCCGGGCGAGTTGGGGTCGGGGCTGAAGGCGTAGATGGCGGTGTTGGTGCGCTGGCACATGTCGACGGCTGTTTCGAGATCGAGAAAGCTGGCGTTGTCTTCGCCGTCGGAGAAAAGAAGGATGAAGTTGCCGCTGCTGCGGTGGTCGATTGCGCCGAACTGGGAACGGCAGGCAGCGTAGAGGGCGTCGAAGAGGGCGGTGCCGCCGATGGGGTCGCCGTGGGTGGTGTTGTGGATGGCCTCGGTGAGCTCGGTGGGATTGCTCGTCCAGGATTGGATGAGTTGCGCGGTGCGATCGAAGTTGAGGACGAAGGCCTGGTCGGTCTGCTGGCGGAGAAGTTGCTGCGCGTATTCGGTGGCGATGGATTGATCGCGAAAGCGATGCGGGGACATGGAGATGCTGGTGTCGATGAGGATGCCGGCGCGGATGGGGAAGTTTTGCTGGAGTTGGAAGTCGAGGATTTTGGCGGGCGGGATGCCATTGTCGAGGAGGGTGAGGTCTGAGAGCTTGAGGTCGTTGATGGGGAGGCCGTGGGCGTCGGCTGCATGGAAGGTGAGGATGACCTCATCGACGGAGACGTTGAGGCGATAGGGCGCGGGGGATTGCGAGGGCGCGTCAGCTTGCGCGCGGGCATGAGGCGCGAGCGTTAGCAATAAGGCGATGAGCGGACTGTAGATCGTGCGTGGAAGTCTCATCGGTGAATGTCCTTTGAGTGTATGACTGCGTGGTGTGGGTATAGGTCGCGCGATTGGTTTCGTGCAACGACGGAACCTCGGTGCGCGGGCGTACGTATGGGGTTTAGAGAGAACTTTGCGGAATCTTTCCTGGCACGCTGTGCTCGCGAGACGGCATGGTGAAGCGCTTGGGAGGCGTGCTCGTGGCTCCGCAGAGGTGAGGGCTCATGAAGAGTTTTTTTGTTGCCGCCGCAGCGGTTGCGGCGCTTGCGCTCCCCCATGCTTCGGCGCAGACGGCGTGCCCGGGTTCGACGATGAGCGGAACAGTGCGCGACACGACGCAGGCGCTGGTGCCGGGAGCGGCGGTGGTGCTGGATGGCCGGCGGCAGGTGGTGAGCCGTGCGGATGGCGGGTTTCAGTTTGCGTGTGTGAGCGATGGGAAGCATCGGCTGCGGGCGAGCATGCAGGGATTTGCGCCGCTGGATGAGGCGCTGGCTGCGCCGCACGCGGGCGAGATTCGGCTAGTGCTGAAGCTCGAGGATGTGCAGACGCAGGTGGATGTGTCGGGAGCGAGTGGGGTGGCGACGTCTGCGTCGGCGGCGGGGCCGACGCAGACGATTGCGGGAGACAGACTGCAGACGCTGGCGGATGATCCGGATGATTTGAAACGCGAGTTGCAGCAGTTGGCATCGGTGGCTGGGGGAAATCCTACGAACACCACGATTTCGGTGGATGGATTTCAGGGCGCGAGCGCGCTGCCGCCGAAGAGTTCGATTGCGTATATCGAGGTGAACCCCGACCAGTTTTCGGCGCAGTATCGCGAGCCGCCGTTTGGTGGTGCGCGGGTGGAGATTTATACGAAGCCGGGGCAGAAGACGTATCACGGGGCGCTGTTTGCGACCAATGGAAGTCCTTGGGAGAACGCGCGGGATCCATTCTCGGTGAGCTCGGCGCCGATTGGGAAGCAGCGGTATGGATTTGAGTTGACGGGGCCGGTGCGGAAGACGGGCAGCGATTTCTCGTTAGCGCTGGAGCATCGCAGCATTGAGAACTATGCGGTGGTGAACGCGATTACGGTGGATGCTTCGGGCAACCTGGTGGCGACGAACGCGAACGTCGCGGCGCCACAGGAGTTGTGGCTGGGGACAGCGCGGCTGGATTGGCAACTGGGTGCGAAGAATACGTTCATCGCGACGTACAACGCGAATGTAAATTCCCTGCAGAATGTGGGCGTGGGCGGTGAGTCGCTCGCGGAGACGGGATACGACAGTGGGACGTATGAACATATGTTTCGGGTGAGCGACGTGACGACGGCGTCGACGCACTTGATGCACGAGGCGCATGTGAGCTTCCGCTGGGATGGCGAGAGGGATGTGCCGAACTCGACGGCGGCGCAAGTGAATGTGGCGGGTGCGTTTGTCGGCGGTGGCGCGACGATTGGGCAGCAGAGGCTGCGCGAGTTCAACCTGGAAGCGGATGACGACGCGGTGCTGACGACCAAGCACCACACGATGAAGTTTGGTACGCAGTTCATGCTGTATGACGAGCGTCAGCAGCTGACCACGAACTTCAATGGGACGTACACGTTTGGCGGCGGGCCGGCTCCAGTGCTGGATGCGAACAACCAGCCGATCCCAGGTGAGACGACGACAATCACTGGGGTGCAGCAGTATCAGCGGGCGGTGCTGGGGCTGGCGGGTGGAAGTGCGACGGCGTTTAGCAATGTCGCGGGGACGCCAGTGGTGAACTTCAACATGGTGCAGAACGCGTTGTTTTTCCAGGATGACTGGGAGGCTGGGCATGGGCTGCACGTGGCGTATGGCGTGCGGTATTTCGTGCAGACCGATCCGACGATTTTGGACAGCGCCGTGCCGCGGTTGGGGATCTTGTGGTCGCCAAATAAAAAGGGGACGTGGACGCTGCATGCGCACGCGGGCATGTTCTCGGGACGCTTTGGGGAGTCGACGAATGCGGAAGTTCAGCGCGAAGACGGAACGCAGCGGGTGACCAGCACGATCTACAGCCCGGTATGCGGAGGAACGGGCACTGCGTTTAATCCGTCGACGTGCAATCCGTTTACCCAGGCGACGCCGATCCACAGCATGCGTGCTTATGCGCCGGGTATCACCAACCTGACTTGGGCGGCGGAGAATGTTGGCGGCACACGGGTGCTGCCCGCAGGGTTCAACCTGTCGGTGGACTACTACGTGGGACGGTTCTGGAACTATACGCGGTCGAACAATATCAACTCGCCGCTGAATGATGAGCCGACGGGGCCGCGGCCAGGGCCGACGAATCTGAATATTCTGCAGATGCAGAACAGCGGGCAGGGACGGGCGAACGTTGTCTTCGCGGGAGTGGAGAACCACAAGTTCAAGCGCGTGCAGTTTTTTGTTGGAGGCGTGCGGGTAAACCTGATTGACGACACGGATGACAACGAGTTCTTTACGCCGCAGAGTTCGACGAGCAATGTAGGTGAGTTTGCGCATCGGACGGGGCAGCCGGTGTGGAATGTCTTTGGCAATGGCACGCTCAAGCTGCCATTGAAGATTGTGGTGAGTACAGACTTCAACGCGCATGGAGGGAGCCACTACAACATCACGACGGGCTACGACAACAACGGGGATGGCAACTTCAACGATCGGCCGGTGTATGCGTTGCCGGGGACGCCGAGTTGCGCAGCGGAGCCGAACGCGTCGCCATGCTCGTATGCGACACCGTGGGGGGAGTTGGTGGCTTCGGGAGGGACCGGGGTATTTCCGCGCAACAAGGGCATGTTGCCGTGGAGCATTTATCTGGATGCAAATGTGGAACGGAATTTCTCGCTGACGAAGAATGCGAAGGCGAATCATCCGCAGGCGCTGACAGTGAATGTGCGGTCGTCGAACGTGTTGAATCACACGAATGTGACGCAGGTGGGAGGGGTATTGGGATCGCCGGATTTCGGGATACCGTATGCGGCGGATAATGGTCGGCGGATAGAGGCAGGGGTGAGGTACAGCTTCTAGGGACGCGGGCTTCCGCTACGACCTTTGGGTGGGTGATGGGTTACCGGTGTGGTATTACGAACCCGCGCAAACTGTGGAAAGCTTGAGGGATAGCAGTCAACGCATCAGGTAAGATTCGGTTAATTGAACTTGCATGACGCTGGTATGTTGGACGTCGGCCGAAGCGAGATTGGACGTTTTCGGGCGCTCGGCACTGACGTCGGACCGTGCGCCTGTTCTGAAGTACTGAGCGGGTGTCCGCGGCAAGAGTGAGCGTGGGCTGAGTGGATCGGTCATCCGGAAGAATGGATGCAGCGAACACTCCAGAAGGAAGCAAAGCATCCGAAACAGGTGACATAGCGCAGGCAATGCATCTCCGGCTTACGGAGGCATTAGGGAATGCGCGATGCCACGCGTGGGGTTTTAACGCAGAGTGCTTTGCGGTACGAATGCGGGTGTGGGATCACGGGCCCGGGATTTCGATGAGGTTGTTCGCCCTGCACGTGGGGTGCGCTCGTCGGGACAAGTCAGATGAATGGTGTAGTGGCAGCAACGAAGGTGACCAGATGAGGCACTTTTTGGATTCATCGTCCGAGTAGGCAGTATGCACTCAGGAATGGCATCCAACGTGCAGCACCAAAAGGCTATGAAGGCGCTTTCGAGTTTGAGGTAAGGCACCATGCAGGGTCCGATTGTTGATCTCGTACTGTTGTTGCTGCTGATCCTGTTCTTCGGATTGCAGCAGCGGCGGCGTCCGCAGGTCTACTTCCGATTCTGGTTTGCGGGTTGGATCTTTGTCTTCCTGAGCTACGTGGTGTGGGAGATGCAGGGCAGACTAGCGATGGCGGAGCCGCTGCAGAATGCGGTGTGCTTCGATTTTCTGTGGCTGGGCGTGATGACCTTCCTGATGTCGCTGGTGGCGAAAGAGCATGGGACGAAAAAGGTCATCCTATGCGGGCTTGCGATAGGCGCGGCGACGATGCTGATTGTGGATACGCAGCAGTTCATCGTGATTCCATCGGAGGTGCTGGCAATTGGCGTTCTGCTGGCGGAGGGTATCGCGTTTTCCATCGCGTTCATGCTGGTGCCGAGACGTTGGCCGCGTCGGCGCGCCGGGATTTTAACGATCTGCGCGGTGTATGGGTCGGCATTGACGGTGTATGCGTGGCTGACTCCGGCGAGCAATCTGGATCACTGCGCTGTGGTGCAGGTGCTGCTTTGCGCAGCGGTAATGTATGCGGGCTCCGCGGGCAGGCGAGGGGTTTCGGGGTGGGCAGGGACGGTGGGGTTTGCGGCGTGGGCGGGGTTCTATCTGCTGAAGATGCATCCGGGGAACCCGACGTGGCTGACGATTGGGCTGTCCGAATTCTGGAATTTTCCGAAGTACTTTGTCGGCTTCTCGATGATCCTCAAGGTGTTTGAAGAGACTGCTGATGACAAGGCGCGGATGGCGGAGACGTTCCGCGATCTTTATGAGGACTTCCGGCTGTTGTATGACACACATCCGCACCCGATGTGGATCTGCAACGAATCGCGGGGACGGTTTCTGACGGCGAATGAGGCGGCCACCAAGGAGTATGGGTACAGTATCGCGGAGTTCCAGGCGATGACGATGTCTGAGCTGGAGCTGCCAGACGATCAAGAGGCCGAAGAGGTGGATAGTGTGCTTGGCGAGCCGGCCGAGGGCGTGCGGGTGCGGCATCGTCACAAGGACGGCCGCGTGGTGTGGGTGAATATGGTGGAGCGGGAGATCGTGTACCTGGGGCAGGAGGCGCGGCTGGTGATTGCGCGCAACATTACGGAACGGTTGAAGCTGGATCGCGAGCTTTCTTTCCGCGCGCAGCATGATGTTCTGACGGGACTGCCCAACCGGCAACTGCTGGAGGAACGTTTGGAGCAGTGTCTGCAGTCCTGCCGCGTGGAGGAGCGGCGGGCCGCGGTGCTGACGATCGATGTGGACCACTTCAAGCTGATCAACGACACCTATGGACACCTGGTGGGGGATGAATGTCTAAAGGAAGTGGCGGCGCGATTGAAGAGCAAGATTCGCAAGGTGGACACGATTGCACGGACGGGAGGCGAGGAGTTTACGGCCGTGGTGAGCGGGTTGAATAAGGCGTCTGATGCGGAAAAGGTTGCGGCGAGCCTGATGCGTGTATTTGAGGCGCCGGTGGAGCTGCCGTTCGGGGCGCTGGGTGTGACGGTGAGTGTGGGCGTGGCAGTGTATCCGGACGACGCGGTTGATTCGACGACGTTGCGCCGGCTGTCGGATGAGGCGATGTATCGGGCCAAGCGTGCGGGCAGAAATCGCGCAGCGTATTCGGCGGAGAAGACGACGGTGCTGGACTTCAAGAAGCCAGAGGCGAGTTAGCAGGCATCCTGCGTCTGTACGGTGGGGAGGGTTTGGCTGCTGGGGCGGGCGGGGTGGCAATTTAGGTTCGCGCGAGGGAAAGCAGCTTCCTAGTCCTGCGTTTGAACTATCTCGCATGAATTAACGTACATACTAGGGAATCAACCAACACGCAAAGCTGCTGTTTCCAGGTGCTTGACGGCGGCTGAGACCGCTGTAGAGCGGCTCTGGTATAACCAACACGAAGGCATGATGTCTCGCGAGACCCTGGTGGCACTGGAGATTGGATATTACCCAATAGGGGGATTCGTTATTAAGTAGTAGCGGAGATAGTTCAAGCAGGACGGGAGAGGCATCACGATAGAGGGTGCCGCCCGAGTGCAAGGGCCGACCGAAAAATGCGACCTCGACAGGTATGGGGCTTCCCAGCCAGCTTGATTGAGTGATACGGATTCTTAAGGCAAGCTCAAGATGGATGGAATAGCAAACTTTTTTTCAGTCGTGCCGAATCCGATGATTCTGGTAAACACGCAGGGCATCGTCGTGCTCGCGAATGAGCGCGTGTGCAATATGTTTGGCTATGAAGAGGGTGGGCTGACGGGAAAGGCTGTAGCAGATCTCATTCCTGAGCGGCTTCGGGAATCGCATATGAAGTCTCTGGAGAGGTATTTTCAGGCGCCGCACGTGCGTGAGATGGGGATTGGCATGGAACTGACCGGGCTCCACGCGGATGGATCAGAGTTTCCAGTCGAAGTGAGTTTGAATCCCTACGGGGAGACGGGCGCGGTCTACACGCTGGCGTCGCTGCGTGCGATCAAAGAACGCCGGGCAACGGAGATCAGGATCCGGCACTTGAACCGGATCCTGGCGATGCAGAGCCGGATGCATGCGCTGATTGTGCGCGTGCATGACCGCGAGGAGTTATTTCGGGAGGCGTGTCGCATTGCCGTGGAAGCGGGCGCGTTCACCATGGCGTGGATCGGGCTGCTGGATACGGAGACGTCGCAGATACAGGTGGTTGCGAGTTACGGCGAGCGCGCGAAAGAGTACCTGAAAGATATTGAGGCAGAGGCGCCGCTTTCGGCAGGGCCTGCAGGCACCGCGATCAGCGAGAATCGGGCGGTATGGGTCCATAACTCCGAGCACGAGGAACAGGACACGCCGTGGCATCGACACAGTAGGGGATTTGGCTGGAGTTCGATGGCAACGTTGCCACTGCATCGATCGGGTGTGCCGATTGGCGCGCTGGTGCTGTATGCAGGAGAGATTGGCGCGTTCGATGAAGAGGAAGAGCGGCAGCTGACGGAGCTGGCAGCGAATCTTTCGTTCGCGATCGACCATATTGAGAAGGAACGCAAGCTCAATTACCTGGCGTACTACGATGTGCTGACTGGCCTAGCGAATCGAACGCTTTTTCTCAATCGCGTGACGCATTACCTGCGCAGTGCGGTGAGCGGCCGAAAGAAGCTCGCGGTCTTCCTCATTGATCTTGATCGCTTCAAGAATATTAACGACAGCCTTGGACAATTGGCCGGCGACAAGTTACTGCGCCAGGTGGGCAAGTGGCTGACGCGCGAGGTGGGCGATGCGAACCTGCTGGCGCGGCTGGATGCGGATCACTTTGCCGTGGTGATTCCTGAGATTGGGCAGGAAGATGATGTGGCGCTGCTGGTGGAGGGATGGATGAAGGCGCTGCGTGATCATCCATTTGGCGTAAAGACAGCGACGTTCCGCATCAGCGCGAAGGTGGGAATCTCGATGTATCCGGAGGACGGGTCGAATGCGGACACGCTGTTCAAGCACGCGGAGGTGGCGCTGAAGCAGGCGAAGGCCAGCCGCAATCGGTACCTGTTCCACACGCCGAAGATGACGGAGATGATGGCGGGCAAGTTTGTGCTGGAGAACCAGCTGCGCCAGGCTTTGGATAAGCACGAGTTCATGCTGCATTATCAGCCCAAGATGAACATGGCGAGCGGCAAGCTCACGGGCGCCGAGGCGTTGATCCGGTGGAATGATCCGCGCACAGGACTGGTGCCGCCGGGGCGCTTTACGCCGATGCTGGAAGAGACGGGGCTGATTTACGAGGTGGGGCGCTGGGCGCTGGGACAGGCGATCGAGGATTATCTACGGTGGCGCCGGTCGGGGTTGCCGGCTGTGCGCATCGCAGTAAACGTTTCGCCGCTGCAGTTGCGCAATCGTCACTTCATCGGAGATATCGAGCGAGCGATTGGCAGCGACCGCGATGCGGCGGCGAGCCTGGAGCTCGAGATCACCGAAGGTCTCATCATGGAGGACGTGGACTACAGCATTGCGACGCTGCGGGCGATCCGGGCTATGGGTGTGAGCATTGAAATCGATGATTTCGGCACCGGATTTTCATCGCTGAGCTATCTTTCGAAGCTGCCGCTGGATACGCTGAAGATCGATCGCACGTTCGTATCGGACCTGACAGAGGCGCCGGAGGGGTTGGCGCAGGTGTCCACGATCATTAATTTGGCGCACTCGCTGAACCTGAAGGTGGTGGCCGAAGGGGTGGAGACGGCGGAACAGGCGCGGCTGCTGAAGATGCTGGGCTGCAATGAGATGCAGGGCTTTTATCTGAGCAAACCGCTTCCTGGAAATCTGTTCGAATCGCGGTATCTATCGCCGTATCACGCAGGGTAACGCGACTTGATTCCGAGGCGCTGAGCAGGTTGAAGCCCAAAATGGGACGTATCTCCTGAGGAACCCGGTGGAAAAAATTCAGCTTCTATTGTTGTAGCGGTTATTGTGCATTTGCTTTCGATGGGCATGCTTTAGGCAGGTTGGACCACTGCGGGGGACGCATGTCGATACAGTCGAAAGTTACGAGCCAATGGAAACAGCCACTCGCGACCCACGAGTTTACGACCGGGGTCTCGCTGCACAGCCATACCAGCGTGTCCGAAGAGACGCTGGGGTTCATCCACGCGATGTTTGTGGTGATGCCGGGGTTGAAGCGGGTATTTGACTTCTATGCGGACCGCAGCGCGCGGCATGGCGTGACGCTGGACTATGCGCGTGCCAACTGGCGGCCGCCACTACAGCCCAAGATGGCGTATGACCTGGAATCGAAACAGATTCAGCGGCTGGGGCTGAACTCGCTGGTGTCGATCACAGACCACGACACGATTGAAGCGCCGATGCTGCTGCGGACGGTGCCGTCGTCGCGACATATCCCGGTGAGCGTGGAATGGTCGGCACCTTTCGGGCAGACGATCTTTCATCTAGGAATCCATAACATCCCGAGCCGCGATGGCATGGAGTGGATGCGGCGGTTCGAGGAGTATACGGCTGCTGCCGATGCAAATCCGGGCACTGCCGAGATGGACGCGAGGCTGTTGAGTATGTTGCGCGAGCTGCATGAGAGCCCGCAGGTGCTGATCGTGTTCAACCATCCGCTGTGGGACCTGCATAAGGTCGGGCCGATGCATCAGACTGAGGTGCTGCGGTTCCTGCGCGAGGCAGGGCGAACGATTCATGCGATCGAGCTGAACGGGTTGCGGCATGTGCGCGAGAACCGCGACGCGGCGCAGCTGGCGAAGGAGACCGGACACCTGGTGATCTCGGGCGGCGACCGGCATGGGCTGGAGCCCAACGCGAACATCAACCTGACATCGGCTGCGAGCTTTACCGAGTTCGTGGAAGAGATACGGGTGGACCGCGTGAGCCATGTGCACTTCATGGGTCAGTATCAGGATCGGTGGGAGCAGAGAATCTTCCGTTCGACGCTGAACGCGGTGACCGACTTTCCTGAATTCATGCCGGGATGGCAGCGGTGGGATGAGCGGGCGTTTCATCCTGACAAGGACGGCGTGATGCGGTCGTTCGCGGAACTGTGGCCAACCGGGCGAGCACCGCGGCTGCTGCGTGGAGCGATCCAGGTGGTCCGGGTGGGTGGGGTGAGTGGGCTGTCCGCTCCACTGAGCCTGGCGTTTCCGGGGGTCAACCGCCTGGAGCGGGAGATGAGCGCCGGAGCGGAGTGGGTGTAATGCAGGGGATAGGGGATAGAGTGTAGAGCGTAGAGAGAACGGATAGGGCGCGGCTTCGGTTGCGCCCTTTCTGCGTTTGGGATGGCGCTGCGGGTGGTGGGCATGGGGCTGATGATCTTGCTGTGATATCCGACACATACGGTCCTAGTTATATAGGACTAGTGTAGTCGTATATCGCGTCGGGCTGGTTCGAGCCATCGCGACACCAACACAGACGCCGGACGAACCTGGCGCTGACGGGTTGGTGGAGAAAGGTTCAGAGCAATGTGCAGTATCGGGAAGAGTGTTGGACTGGTGTTGGGATTGTGTTCGGTAATGAGTGTACGCGGGCAGCATATCGAAGTAACAGAGATAGTGAAGCCGGACCAGGTGTGGGTGTCGGGCGTGGTGGTGGACGCGTCGGGTGCGGGGATTGGGCAGGCGGAACTGGTGCTGCAGCGTGACGGCGCGGAGGTTGCCGCGAAGGAGACGAGCGCGGCGGGTAAGTTTGAGGTGCCGTTGCTGGCGGGCACGAGTGCTGAAGGGACGTGTTCGCTGGTGGTGAGTGCGACGGGATTTGAGCCGAATACGACCGCGGTGGCGTGTGGTGCGGAGAGTCGGGTGCTGACGATCCAGCTTGCAGTGGCGAGAGTTTCGGAGAAGGTAGAGGTGGAGGGCGATGCGGCGGGGGCGGATGTTAAGCCGAATGAGACGCAGCTGGGGTCGGTGCTGAACCGGCAGCAGATGGCCAGCGTGCCCCTGAATGGGCGAAGCTTTACGGACCTGCTGGCACTGACGCCGGGGGTGGTTCCGCAGAGCTCGGCGCAACCGAACGCGGTGGTGATGAGTGGCGTGGCGAGTACGCCGCCGTCAGGCGATTTGGATATTGGCGCGCTGAGCGTGAGCGGGCAGCGGGAGACACAAAATGCGTTTCGGGTGAATGGCTCGAATGTGCAGGAGGACGAGAACATGGGCGTGGCGGTGGTGCCAACGCTGGACTCGATCTCAGATTTGGAAGTGTTGACGAGCGCGTTCGATGCGAAGTTGGGAAACCAGAGTGGCGGCCAGATTTCGGTGACGACACGCAGCGGCGGAGAGCGGCCGCATGGGAGCGCGTACGACTATTTTCGGAACACGGCACTGGATGCACGGAATTACTTTTCGCTGGTACGCGCGCCGTTTCATCAGCAGATGTTTGGTGGGACGATTGGTGGGCCGGTGCCGCGGGTGAGCAAGCTGTTTTTCTTCGGGGACTACCAGGGGACGCGGCAGACGCAGGGCGTGGATACCGGGTTGATCGCGGTGCCGACGGTTGCGGACCGGGCGGGGAATCTTGGGGACCAGAGCGCGGCGCTGACGGGGTCGGTGAGTGGGCCGTACTTTGCGCAGTTGCTGAGCAGCAAGCTTGGGTATGCAGTGACGCAGGGTGAACCGTACTACACGGCGAGTTGCACGGCGGTGAATATGCGGTGCGTGTTTCCCGGCGGGGTGATTCCGCAGAGTGTGTTTTCGGCGCCGGCGCAGCAGTTGTTGCAGTACGTTCCGCAGCCGAACGCGGGGAGTGGGACGTTCTCGACGTCGACGTATGCGCAGACGGTGCGCGACGATAAGGGCTCGATGAGAGTCGATCGGCAGACGCAGTGGGGCGCGTTGACGGGGTACTACTTTCTTGATGACTACGCGCTGCTGAATCCGTATCCAACCGGGCAGGGCGGAGCGACGGTGCCTGGATTCAATGCGCAGAACAATGGTCGCGCGCAGCTGGCGGCGGTGAATCTGCAGACGGTGATTGGAGCAGCGACGACCAACCTCGCGCACGTGAGTTATATGTGGAACGCAGCAGCGGCCGGCCAGCCGCGCGGCGGTGTCGGTGTGTCGCTGGCGTCACAGGGATTCGTTACAGGTGAGGGGACGTCGGGAATTGTGCCGCTGCTGCCGGATATCGAGGGCGTGGCGAATGTGATCTTCAACAGCTACACGATGGGTGTGGATGTCACAAGTTTGTTCCAGGCGGAGAACACCTTCGAGGTCGCCGACGACATGAGCCGGACACTGCGGAGCCATGTTCTGTCGTTTGGCGTGGACTTTCATGCGGATCAAATCAATACGCATCCGACCGTGTATGACAACGGAAGCTTTTCGTTTACGGGAAGCGAAACGGGGTCGGATTTCGCAGACTTTCTGCTGGGGATCGATTCAAGCTATACGCAGGGACAGGGGCAGAAGTTTTATAACCGCAATCACTATCTTGGTTTGTATGGGCAGGATAGCTGGCGGGTAAGCCCGCAGCTAACGCTGAACTATGGGCTGCGCTGGGATGTTCTGCCGCCGTGGTCGGAGAAGTATAACCAGTTGCTGACGCTGAATCCCGAGGAGCAGTCGCTGGTGTTTCCGAATGCGCCAAAGGGGATTTTATTTCCGGGTGATCCGGGAGTGCCGACGACGCTCTCGCCGACCCGCTATGGAAATGTGGCGCCGAGGGCTGCGCTTTCATGGGCACCGAAGGCGCGGCCGAGTGCACTCACCTGGATGCTGGGAGCGCCGGGAGCGACGTTGGTGAAGGCCGGGTATGGAATGTATTACAGCGCGTTCGAAGGTCTGTCGGCTGGCATCATGAGCGGCTGTCCGCCGTATGGATTTACGGACACGAGCGCGGCGCCGACGCTGTTCAACGAGCCGTTCGTGACGGCGGCGACAGGCGTGAGTGTGGGGCAGCGGTTTCCGTTGCAGACGGTGGCGTATGGAGCGTCGCAGGCGCATCCGAACACGAGCGTGAATTGGGCGAACTTCGAGCCGCTCGACGGTATTCCGGCGTTTGCGACGAACAATGTGACGCCCTATGCGGAGAACTACAGCGTGTCCGTGGAGCGCCAGGTGGGTGCGCACACGGTGATAAGCGCCGGTTACGTGGGGACGCAGGCGCATCATCTTCTGGTGATTCAAGAAGTGAATCCGGGCGATCCGGCTGCGTGTTTGGCGCTGAGTACGCCGGGGAGCGTGGCGCCGGGGTCAGCGACCTGTGGTCCGTTTGGCGAGAGCAGCACGTATACGACGGCGGCCGGTAAGGTGGTGCAGGGGACGCGCACGGATTTTGGACCAGCGTTCGGCAGCGTGAATCTGCAGCGAACGATTGCGAACTCACACGACAATGCGCTGGAGGTCAGTGTGAAGCACTCGACGCGCACACTGTTTGTGCAGGTTGGGTATACGTGGAGCAAGTCGATTGATCAGTCTTCGAGCTTGGCGGAGGCGGTATATCCGAATGTGCCCGGGCTGAGCAACGCGGGAATGAGTCACGCGCTTTCGGCGTTCGACCTGACGCAGAATTTTGTGGCGACGTATCGATACACGCTGCCGCTGGGAAGCCTGCTGAAGGGACATGCGCGATTGACGGAGGGGTGGGATGTGTCGGGGTTGACGCGGTTCAGCACGGGTTTCCCGGTGACGCTGCTGAACAACAACGACACGTCGTTGCTGGGGACGCAGCCGAATGGCATCAACAACAATGGCGTGGATGAGCCGGAAGTCGCGGCGGGAAATCTACATGTGAATCATCGGCCGGGGCCGAGCGGCTACGCATTCAACACGAGTTTGTTCACGCTGCCGGCGCTGGGGACGCTGGGCAATGCGCGGAGACGGTTCTTCTATGGGCCGGGCGCGGATAACACAGACCTGGCAGTGGAGAAGACGACGGCGTTGCCCAAGGGCATGTCGGTGGAGTTGCGCGCGGAGGCATTCAATGTGTTCAACCACGGACAGTTTTTTGGTCCTGCGTCGGTGAGCGGGAATATTTCGAGCACAAACTTTGGGCAGGTACAGAGCTCGTCGCCACCGCGGCTGATGCAGTTGGCGGCGCGGCTCAGGTTCTGAGCTGCGGCGACGCTAGGCTTCGGGCTGGGGTTCGGGGGCGATGGTGTCGGAGAGGATCTGGCCTTCGCGGATGTCGACGTAGGTGTCGGTGAAGGGACGCTTGAAGAAGGTGGTCCAGAGATAGTTGATAGAGTAGCGCGCGGCCATCGTTAGCATGCCTTCGCTCTTGAGGCGGCGAGCGGACGAGGACATCTTGAGGTCGAAGGTGAAGCGCACTTCACCGACATCGTTTAGGCGGCGGGCTATGTCGGTGTCTTCGCCATAGAAGCTGATCGCGGTGTTGAAGCCGCCGATGGCTTCGAGCGACGCGCGGCTGACGACGAAGTTGCCGCCCTGCACCATGGAGCCGACGCGCAGGATGTAGCGGTTGATGGCGTAGGTGGTCCACGCGGTCATGTAGAAGACGTGGACGAGGACGCGCTGGCGGGGCGTGAGGTCGTAGTAGACGAGAGGGCCGGAGAAGGCGGCGAGCGGGCGTGTGGATTCTGGCTTGGCGGCGTGAACGGCGGCTGCTTCGGCGAAGGTAGCGAGGACTTTGGAGACCCAGCCGGGGGTGAGGCGGGAGTCGGCGTCGACGTTGGCGATGAGGTCGCCGGTGCTTGCAGCGAAACCGGCCTGGCGGGCGAAAGTGAGGCCTTTGCGCGGCTCGTCGACGACGATGACGCCAGGGTAGCGAAGCGCGACTTCGCGGGTGTGGTCGTTGCTCGCGTTGTTGACCACGATGATCTCGCAGGTGTCGGAGGCAAGGCCGCTGGTGGCTGGATCGATCTGGTTGAGGATGGATTCTAGGCAGGCCGGAAGATAGGCCTCTTCGTTGTATGCGGGAACGACGAAGCTTAAGCGCATAGCTCGACGGTAGTGAGGCAATGTTTCAGGAAGAGAAATATTGTGAGAAGAAAGGTGTCGAGCAGGGAACGTGGGCGGCTGTATGCTGAGGCGGTGCGTTCGAGAGCGCGCCGAGGAGTGTGTATGCGAGGTTGCATTGGAGTGATGGTTGCGGCAACGCTGATGCCGGTGTCTGTTCTGGCGCAGGTTTCAGGCGTGGATCAGAAGATAACCGACAGCAGCAAAATTCTGCCAGATGGCACGGCGTATGTGACGCGCGTGGTGCCGGTGCCGAAGACGATCAGCCCGGAGGCGCAGGCGATGCTGGCGCGCGAGGTGTCGGATGCGGCGAGTCATCCGACGATTGAGCAGCAGCGCGCGGGCACCGATAAATGGCAGGCGGGCGCGGGCGAGGTGTCGAAGGAGCTGTATCCGGTGAATGTTGGTGCGACGACGATTGCTGGCGTGCCGGTGCGCGTGGTGACGCCGCTGACGATGGCGCCGGAGAAGCAGAATCGCGTGCTGATTAATGTGCATGGTGGAGGGTTTCATGTTGACTCGGGGTCGCTGACGGAGTCGATACCGATTGCGAATTTGACGGGGACGAAGGTGATCTCGGTGCTGTATCGGATGGCGCCGGAGCATCCGTTCCCTGCTGCGGTCGACGACACGATTGCGGTGTATAAGGAATTGCTGAAGACGTACTCGTCGAAGAATATCGGGATCTACGGGACGTCGGCGGGGGCGTTTCTTGCTGGCGAGGTGACGGCGAAGATCAAGCAACTCGGGCTGCCGATGCCCGGAGCGACGGGCATTTTTTCGGGCGCGGGCGACTTCAGCGTGGCTGGCGATTCGATTGCGATGTATGCGCTGGATGGGTTGTCGGGGCACCTGGATCCGCCGAAACAGTACGGGGGTGATCTGGGAGACTATGCAGGATCGACTGATCCGAAGGATCCGATCCTGTCGCCGCTGAATGGAGACTTGACGGGCTTTCCGCCGACCTTGTTTATCACCAGCACCCGTGACCTGCTGCTGAGCGGGACGACCATCATGCATCGGGCGTATCTGCGCGCGGGCGTGGATGCGCAGCTGGTGGTGTTTGAGGCCCTGCCGCATGCGTTCTGGAATAATCCGGAGTTGCCGGAGTCGAAAGAGGCCGATGCGTTGATGGCAAAGTTCTTCGACACGCACTTAGGGAAATAGGAGATAGATTGAGTCTGTATTGCCGACCTATTCCATCGTATATATCCCTGTAGGCATGCGGGTTTTGTGCGAAAAGAATTGACGGTACAGGCAACAGCAGCGTTATTCTGTGAGTCCCAGAAGGTGTGGGCACAGGAGGTGCGCTATGCAGGCAGTTCCGATTCATGACGGTCAATGCGGTTTGTGCGGTCACTTCGGAGAGCACAGCCATTCGGCGGTGCTCGTTTCCATCCACTCTAGCAAGAAGGCAGACGAAGGCCTGCTGGATGAATGCGGTCATCCTAAACATGCGGCGCTCCACCTAAAGGTCACGCCGATCTCCGGTTGCGACGGGTTCGTGCCGGCTGCTGAAGCCTAGGTTCTATCTCGTTCGCAGAATTTGAAGACAGCAATGCTGAAGACAGGAAAAAGGGCGCGCCGTTGGAGGTAAATCCTGGCGCGCCCTTTTTCTTTTGTTGTGACCGAACTACATCTCTTTGACGCCGTCGACGAAGGCCTTGAGCTTGCGCGAGCGGCTGGGGTGACGCAGCTTGCGGAGAGCCTTGGCTTCGATCTGGCGGATGCGCTCGCGGGTGACCTGGAAGCTCTGGCCAACCTCTTCGAGCGTGTGCTCGGAGCCGTCTTCGAGGCCGAAGCGCATCTTGATCACACGCTCTTCGCGCGGGGTCAGCGTGCGCAGAACCTGCGACGTGTACTCCTTCAAGTTGACCGAGATCACGGCGTCGGACGGGCTGACGGCCATGCGGTCTTCGATGAAGTCGCCGAGATGCGAATCTTCCTCTTCACCGATCGGGGTCTCGAGCGAGATGGGTTCCTGCGCGATCTTGAGGACCTTGCGGACCTTCGCGACAGGGATATCCATGCGCTTGGCGATCTCTTCGGAGGAGGCTTCGCGACCGAGCTCCTGCACCAGTTGACGGCTGGTGCGGATGAGCTTGTTGATGGTCTCGATCATGTGCACCGGGATGCGGATCGTACGTGCCTGATCGGCAATGGCGCGCGTGATGGCCTGACGAATCCACCAGGTGGCGTAGGTCGAGAACTTGTAGCCGCGACGGTACTCGAACTTGTCGACAGCCTTCATGAGGCCGATGTTGCCCTCTTGAATGAGGTCGAGGAACTGCAGGCCGCGGTTGGTGTACTTCTTGGCGATTGAAACGACGAGGCGAAGGTTGGCTTCGATGAGCTCACGCTTGGCCTTTTCGGCGTCCATGTCGCCCTGGATGATCTCGCGCTGGGTGCGCTTGAGGGCGTCGTGCGAGATGCCGGCGTCGGCTTCGACGCGCTCTAGATCGATGCGGCAGTTCTTCTGCTGGCGGCGGTACTCCTTCTTGAGTTCTTCGGAACGCGATGCTTCAAACTTGGCATCTAGCGAGCGAATCTGGCGCTCCAGCGTACGCATGGAGTCGACGGTCTTATTGACCTTGTCGAGCAGGCGCTTCTTCTCGCCGTTGGTGTACTTGAACTCGCGAACGATGCGCGAGACAAAGACGTTCTCGCGGCCCATGAGCCAGAGGTTCTTGCGCGCGTACTTGGCCTTCGCCTTGGCGTCCTTACCCTGCGGGTCGAGTGACTTGGCGAGGTAGTCGGCGGCCTTCTTCTGGTGCTTGACGAGCTCGTCTGTACGCGCGACGGTCGCTTTTACGCGGGCAGCGAGAATCTCTTCGGTGAGCTCTTCTTCGTCGAAGGTGACAACTTCCTTGATGTTGCGAACGCCGCGCTTGAGGTCTTCGCCGAGGCCAACGATTTCGCGGATGACGATGCTCGAACGCGAGATGGCTTTCATCACGCGGAGCTGGCCGCGTTCGATGCGCTTCGCGATTTCGACTTCGCCCTCGCGGGTAAGCAGCGGAACCGTTCCCATCTCGCGCAGGTACATGCGGACAGGGTCGTTGGTCTTCTCGAGCGTGCCGGGCGAGAGGTCGAGTTCGACGTCGTCGGAGTCTTCGCCGGACTCGTTATCGGAGTCGCGGTCGTCGGCATCGACCTTCGAACCGCGGCGGCCTTCCGAGAGCACGTCGATGCCCTGGGTGTTGATGGTGGTCATCAGGTCATCGAGCTCGTCGGGCGAGGTAATGTCGCCGGGCAACAGGTCGTTGACTTCACCGAAGGTGAGGTAGCCCTTCTCCTTGCCGGTGTCGATGATATGGTCTACGTCTTCTTCGTACTTATCGAGTTCTTCAGCCACGTGGGCGCTCCTAAGGGAGACTCACGCAGGGCGGAGTCTCGTAAAAGTTTTTGCGGGAACCATTTCCGCGAGGGGGATCGTACAAGTTTCGCGGAGAACTCCCTGGGTTGTGACGGGGTCGTTGGGACGGGGAATGCGGTCAAGGCCGCGGGCGCGGGCGGAAGACACTTGCAAAAGTGCTTCGGCAACTCGGAGGCGCACGTCTCCAGCGAATCTTAGTCTACCACTGAATTAGACGTATCCGGAGGCGAAAAGATTCCAAACGCATCACGGCCTGCACTGGTTTGTGCAGGCCGTGAATTCCGAAAAAACGGGTGTGCGGACTCGAGGTTTGGGCGGGTCTGGGACGTTGAGTCCCTAGACGTTATGACCGAGGCCGCAGCCGATGCAAATTGCCATTACGTAGAGGCCGAGGATAACCCCAACTAGCGCAAATACTGGACTATAAGTGAAGACGAACGAGCGAAGTTTGGCCATCGGAATACCTTTCAAACGTGCATGATGTGCGGAGTTCCGAGGAAACAGGGAGGAGGCCAGTGGCCTAGCTTCCCGGCAAGCCTACCGCCAGATGATCTCTATATCGGCCGGGCTCGCGAAAACATGAGTCAGATTGGTGAATTCTTCGATGTACCTGAAACAGAACGGGTTAACGTCCAGCCGCTGTGCGCGCCGGACGGCCGTGTTGCATAGTCGGACGATCTTTTGTGTGGGTGCGAGGGCTTCGCGGGATTACAGGGGCTTGGCGAAGATCAGGTCGCAGCACTGCTGGCTGCCGACCTGGAAGACCCGGGTGCCCACCTGGGTGAAACCGTTGCGTTGGTAAAAGGCGATGGCGCGCAGGTTGGTGGCATGGGTGCCCAGCAGGAGTCGAGTGGCGTCAAGGGCGCGCGCGTCGTGCACTGCAGCGTCCATGAGAGCCTGGGCCGGACGGAGGTTGGGGATGGGCACGCCGGAGGAATCGAGAACCGGGGCGGAGCGGAAGCGCGAAAACAGGTAGATGCGCTTGAGCTCGATATCGGTCGGAACGACATCGATGGTGGGCAGCTCCGGTGTGCAGAGCAGCACATAGCCGACGATCGATCCGGGCTCGTTAGAGAAGCCAACGGCGGGACCCGTGACGGCGACGGTGATGCGGGTATCGGGGTGGGCGAGGTAGTGGGCGTAGGCGTCGGCTGTGTGGTTCTTGAGCGCGTGGGCGACGATGTCGGCGCCGGGCAGCATCCAGGTGAAGGCTTCGAGGAAGGTGGCGGCGCCGGTGAGGGCGAGTGCGGGTGCGTCGGCGAGCGTAGCGTGGCGCAGCGTGACGGTCTCGATGGTGTCTTGTGCAGGGTTTGGGGCGCAGGATTTGATGGCGTCGATGGACATGAAATTTCTCGCAAAGTCGATGGTAGCCGAAGTCTGAGAATCGGGTAGCGTGGAGTTGGGATGGAGAAGCTTTCGGCGTCGATGACAGTGCAGGAAAAGGATGCTGCGTACGGCCGATTGGCCGGGCAGCTGGTGGAAGACGAGCGCGTGCCGAAGGCGCTGCGCGAGCTGGCACAGGATCCTCGAGTGACGGTGCGGCGGGGTGGCGCGCCGGGCGGGGGCAAGTGCGTTGTGTACTGGATGCAGCGGGCGCAGCGGGGCCGCGACAACCACGCACTGAATATGGCGGTCGAGGTGGGCAACGCGCTGGATCTGCCGGTGATCGTGTACTTCGCGGCGATCAGCAATTTTCCTCACGCAAACTTGCGCCACTATGCGTTCCTCAACCAGGGGCTGCCGGATGTAGAGGAGGATTGCGTGGAGCGAGGCGTGGGCTTCGTGATGCGGAGAGCCCCGCACGAAGATCATCTGAAGTTCTTTGCGGATGTCGACGCCGGGATGGTGATTGGCGACGAGAACCCGATGCGCGAGCCGGAGAAGTGGCGGGTGCATCTGGCCGAAGAGCTGCGAGTTCCCTTCTGGACTGTCGATGCAGATGTCATTGTGCCGTCGAAGCTGTTGGAGAAGGCGCAGTTCAGTGCGGCGGTGGCGAGGCCTCGACTGTATCGCGCGCTGCCAGAGTTTCTTGTGCCGTACAGCAATCCTCATGCTGAGGTGAAGTGGAAGCGGCCGCATGGGCTGCACGCCGATGATGTGCGCGCGGACATGACGCGCGACTGGAAGGACTTTGATCGCAGTGTGAAGCCGGTGGAGGCGTGGACGGGCGGACACCATGCCGCGGTGAAGCGGCTGCACGCGTTCGTCGCAACGATGCTGGCGAACTACGATCGCGATCGCAATCATCCGGAGATCGATGGGACAAGCAAGATGAGTCCGTACCTGCACTTTGGGCATATTGGGCCACAGACGATTGCGCTGGCGGTGGATGCGGCCGCGAAGCAGCATGCGCACTTGAAGGCAGAGCGCGAGAGCTACTTCAACGAGTTGATCGTGTGGCGCGAGTTGGCAGTGAACTTCGTGCGCTATCAGCCGGAGTATGACTCGCCTGCATGCGCCGACAAGTGGGCGCGCGAAACGATTGAGGAGCATGATCGCGATCAACGCGAGGTGCTCTACAAGCTACCGCAGCTGGAAGAGGCGAAGACGCACGACGAACTTTGGAACGCAGCGCAGATCCAAATGGTGCGCTATGGCTGGATGCATAACTACCTGCGCATGTATTGGGCGAAGAAGATCCTGGAGTGGACGCCGAATGTGAGCATCGCGATGAAGGTGGCGATCTATCTGAATGACAAATATTTCATCGACGGCCGCGATCCGAATGGCTATGCGGGCATCGCGTGGTCGATGCTGGGCAAGTTCGATCGCGCCTGGTTTGATCGCCCGATCTTTGGTAAGCGGCGGTACATGTCCGGTGGGAGTACGGGGAAGAAGTTTCGGTCGGCACTTTATATAGAGCTGGCCAAAGCATTGCCGGAGTAGATAGCTGCGGCTAATGACTTGATAGAAAAAATTGATTGAAAAAGTTGAAACTTTTTACCCTGTTTGCGCTTCCTGCGCGCGCGAAATCTCCTGTGTCCATGCGGGTGTGAAGAGCATCTATTAAAACAGGTTGCGCATCCTGTGAGCGCAGCTACGGCTTCCGTGACTTGCACGAGCCCACCGAACCTACACACAGAGGAATGAAAGGAACACCTGAATGAAACTGAATCCATTGATGACTCTCTCTTTCACTGCTGTACTCCTTCTGCCTTCGATCGCACATGCTGCGCGCACCGCACCGGTGAGCACGGCTGCGATCAGCGGCACCGCGGGAGTAGCGCAGCTAACCCAAACGCTGGACGCGCGCAAGCTAAGTAAGGGTGCGACCATCCAGGCACGGCTCATGAACACCGTGCATCTGCCGGATGGAACCAAGCTGCCGAGCGGCACCTTGCTGACGGCGACGGTAGAGAACGACAGCCTGCAGGACGGAAATGTGCGGCTGGCGCTGCGCTTTACGTCTGCGCAGTTGAAGCATGGAGCGACCGTGCCGCTTGCAGCCAGGATCGTGGACGTATCGGCGGGCACTGTTGACGACAGTGAGCCGAACGAGGTTACGGTTCCCGAAACTCTAGATAACATGAACGCGAGCGAGGACATTCAAGATGTCGTTTCGGGCGTGAACCTGTACAGCCAGGACAGCAGCGCGAACTCGGGCGTGTTTTTGAGCAAGACCAAGGCTAACGTGAAGCTTCCTGCCGGCACACAGCTGGAGTTGGCGATACGGACCGGAGCGGGCGCAACTGCAGCCGGAGAGTAACCCTCAGTCCGGTGGTGCGCGGCGGCGCTAGCGATGATCGCCGCGCCGCGAATGGTACTCGACGAACGATGAAATCGTCCGCTGGGTGCCATTTGCGTTTAATTTAGCTCCATGCCTCTCGAATCTGAACTTTTTGCAGGTGCTGGTGTGGCGGGGGCGCTTTGAGATTGATAGTGTCGCTAGCGACCGGGAAGCTTGTAGAGGGTTTCGGCGTTGCGGTGCAGAACCATATGGGCGAGCTCCGCGGCGCGCGCGTGAGAGATCTCGCCGTCCTGTCCCATGCCAGTGAGGGCAAGCGCGAGAGCGTAGCGGGCATTGCGCGCGCCGAGCCATGTTGCTTCCTCCCAACCGAACGTGTCGCTGTAGGGGTAGCCGTCGGTGCCGAAGATAATTTTGTCGGGATAGAGCTCGAGCCACTCGCGTAGCCAGGTGGAGAGCGTGCGTGCGGGAATCATGATGGCCTGTTGCGAGATATCGAGATAGACGTTCGGCTTCTGCAGCAACGCGCCCGCCTCGTGTACGAACGGCCAGCCACCGTGAAGAAGGACGAAGTTGGTGTGGGCGAAGCGGGGGTCGTTGAAGAGCGGCTCGAGGTTTAGTGGATTGACGCCGCTGATGGAGAAGTAGCGGCCTGCGCCGGCGAGATCGTGAAGGTGAACGGCCAAGCCGAGCCCGCCGGCTTCGAGAGCGATGGCACGGAAGAGGAAATCCTGCAGGAGCTTGTAGTCGGCGGAAGTGGGCACGCCACCATGCACGTAGCAGGCGTAGATGTCTGCGGCGCGGGCGGCATCGGTGGGTGTATCTGCGGGCGAAGGATCGCTGATGTCGAGGGAGCGCAGGTAGGCGAGCTCGAATTTGATGGCAATAGCGCCGCCTTCGTGCTGGCTGCGCAGAGTCGGATAGACGAGGCGGTGGAGGTAGTCGTCGAGCGTTGGCGGGAGGGCGGTGAGGTGCGCGTCGGCGAGATAGCGGGCGCGGAGTTTCTCTTCAAGCGGAAAGAACTGCGCGCGATCAGGAGTATTGGCGGCTGCGGAGTTGTCGAGGGGAAAGAGCAGCGCGTCGTCATAAGGCACCCAGAGAAAACGCGGTGGCTGCACGCCGTTGCCCATGCTGACGCGGTTGGCGGCCATCGTTGCGATGTTTGCCTGGTCGAGAACCCACGCGGAGTAGTGAGCGCCTTCGCGAGCTTTCACGGCAGCGCGCCCTGCGGCAAGTTTGGCGGTGTCGGCGGCGTCGAGTGGCGTGGATAGGTCGACGTCGAAAAGGGCGCGCCAGGCGCCGGCGAGTTGGGGATTGTCAGACCGGTAGGCTGCCGGATCGGTTTGCGGGGCCATACTGTCGACGGGGAGCGCATCGAAGTTGCGATCGGTCGCGCTATCCGGCGGGGAGAGCATAGGGTGCGCGTGGTTGTCGAAGGCTGGAATGTTGTTGATGATCTGGAGCATGTCCTGCACGGACAGTGAGGGGCTTTGCGCCGTGGGGGAAGGAGATTGCGCTGGCGAGACAGCCGCGAGCGCGCAGAGGAAGGTGACGGCGATCAGGCGCATGGAGGCTCCGTTGATGGAGAGGATACCGCAGACAGAGGACGCCGGACGATTTGGATGGGTGTTCCGATGCGCCAGCGCAGTTGGACGTGCTATGCTGCGCGTGTGTCCACGACAGCTCCTATCGCGAAATCGGCGGCTCCTCGCCACGCGGCGGTGGTGCGCGTGACCCACTGGCTCACGGTGATCGCGTTCTTCGCACTCTTGATTTCTGGAATGGAAATTGTGATCTCGCACCCCAGGTTCTATTGGGGAGAAGTGGGCAACGTGAATACGCAACCGGCGTTCGTGATTCCGATTCCGTCGTCTCGTGGCTCGGTACCCACGGGGTACAAGTTCGAGATGCCGGACGAGAATGGATGGAGCCGTTATCTGCATTTTGAGGCGGCGTGGTTGCTGGTCCTGACCGGCTTGGTCTATGTGGTCTACGGCCTGGGTACGGGACACTTTCGCAGGAACCTCGCACCGGCGCGTGGCGAGCGCTCGTGGCGCGACTATCGCGACGTGCTAAGGAAGACGCTGCGGCGCGAGAAGACCGATGCTGCGGAGGCGCACACGTATAACGCAGTGCAGCGCGCAACGTACCTGGTGGTGATCTTCGGATTGATTCCGCTCGTCATTTGGACTGGGCTGGCGATGTCTCCCGCGTTCACTGCGGCGATGCCGTGGGTGGTGGAAGCGCTGGGCGGCCGGCAGACAGCGCGGACGCTGCATTTCTTTGTCTCATGGGCGCTTGTACTGTTCGTGGTGGTACATGTGACAATGATCTCGATGGCAGGCTTTCGTAGCCGTATGCGCGCGATGGTGACGGGGCGCGCCGCAGCCAGGGAGGGCGCATGAAGCCAGTCACGCGCAGAAAGTTTATGACGGCGGGCATTGCGGCGACGGTCGGAGTAGCGGGCGTTGCGGTGGCTGATCGGCTGGCGCGACGGTATGGGCTGCTTCCGCCTGACGATGGCGGTATCTATGGGCCGGGAGAGACGCTGACTTACGCAGCGCAGCGCATCCTGGGCAGGCACGCGCTGGCGCGCGAGTTTCCCCGCAGCATGATTTCGGCAACGCCGTTCCTGAATCCGGTCGCGCCGCCGAGCGACGCATTCAAGCGTTCGCAGGCCAGCGGGTTTTCCGACTGGCGGTTGGCAGTCGATGGAATGGTGGCGCATCCGGGATCGTTCTCCATGGCCGACCTGAAGAGCATGGGCACGCGTAGCCAGATTACGGAAGTGGCCTGCGAAGAGGGCTGGTCCTACATTGCGGAGTGGATTGGAACGCCGCTGCGGGATGTGTTGCAAGAGGTCGGAGTGCACCCGCAGGCGCGGTATGTGGCGTACTTCTCGATTGACCATGACTGGTGGGACAGTATGGATATGGGCGACGCGCTGCACCCGCAGACGCTGCTGACGTGGGGGATGAATGATGAAGATCTGCCGGTGGGATTCGGCGGTCCACTACGCATGCGCGTGCCACGTCAGTTGGGCTACAAGAATGTGAAGTACATTACGCGGCTGACCGTTACGGATTCGATGAAGGGAATTCGCGACGGGCTGGGATCGGCGGCGCCGGCTGGCGGGTATTCGTGGTACGCGGGGATCTGAAAACGATCAGGCGAAGTGCCTTGCCCAGAATTGCACAGCGCTGAGCGTCAGCGTCTTCCATGGGCCCCAAAAGTAGAGGAAGCTGGCGAGCAACTCCGTGGCGAGGATGAGGGCGGCGGCGATGACAAACGATCGCATGAGCCGGCCGCGCCACCAGTCCCACGCAGCCATGAGAGCAATGATCAGGATGTTGCCATAAAACATGTTGAAGAACCACGCGAAGACCGAGTGGGGCCTGACGCCTAGAAGATAGTCGGAGGCACGCGCGAAGCCTGGATCAGCGAGAGTCACGGTGGCAAAAATCATCATGCGCCGATGTGCCGCGGGGTTCTTGCGCAACGCGATGCCCCATGCGAGCAGAATGATGAACGACGTGATGTCCACGAAGTTGACGGAGAGGAATGCGGGTCTGCTGAAAGGGGTATTGAGGACGACTGCCTGCGATGCCATCCCGGCCCACGGACCAAGAATGGCCATGAGACAAGCCCAGCCGGCAAGGAACCAGCCTAGCTTGCGATGCCATGCAACGCGATCACGCAGCACGAGGAGCACTTGCGCGGTGAGTAGCAGCATCCATACGGTGAAGACGAGCGCATGCACGTACAGGACAGAAGGCGTGGGCGGAGTCTCGTGGGTGAAACGCGAGAGATCCATGCCGAAGCCGACCAGCATGCCGAGCCAGAGGATGCCCAGCCAGACGGCCGAGGGCGTGCGGTCGTCCCGTGCGCTCCAGGTTCCGCGCACATGCAGGATGGTTTTGGGCCCATGAACCGGAGGAGCTGTTGCATGAAAACTCCTGAGGGCCCTGTCGCAGAGTGTTTCAGGGATCATCGCCGCACGCCCAGTGGCGTGTCAACGGAATTCGCGGAGGCTGCAGGAATTTCACGAGAAGCTAATCGACGCGACAGATGAGGCACTTCAGGTAGCGTGTCTCGGGCAGCGCGAGTATCTCTGGGTGATCGGGCGCGGCGGCGTGGGTCTCGAGAAGCTGTACGCGGCGGTTGGCATCGACTGCCGCAGAGGCGATGATCTCGGTGAAGTCCTGGAGCGAGACGTGATGCGAACACGAGTTGGTGATGAGCGTGCCGCCGGGCGCAAGCAAGCGAAGCGCGCGTAGGTTGAGTTCCTTGTAGCCGCGCAGAGCGCCTTCGGTGGCGCGCTTGGACTTTGCGAAGGCCGGCGGGTCGAGCACGATGGCGTCGAAGAGGTGGTCGGGTGACGGGGCCTTGCGCGCCGTCTCGTCGAGGTGGCGCAGATAGTCGAAGGCGTCTGCCTCCATCCACTCGGTCTCGGCTATGAGAGAAGGATTGAGAGCGAGGTTGCGATCGGCGGCCTCGAGCGCCGCCAGGCTGGCGTCGACCCCGGTTACATGGGAGCACACCTGCGCGAGGTGCAGCGCGAAGCCGCCTTGGTAGGTGCAGATGTCGAGCGCCCGACCGGTGCGGCCCGACGCCTTCACCACACGCGTTGCAGCCGCATAGTTGAGCCTCTGGTCGAGAAACGCGCCGGTCTTCTGACCGCTGGCAGCGTCGTAATAAAAGTGCAGGCCGTTGAGTGCGAAGCGTGTCGTGGTCGGGGCGGCTTGATCAGTATCGCGCTCGGCTCCCGTCCGAAAGGACAGACCGTCGGGCGCTACGGAGTCGGTGTGGGTGGTAAAGAGTGGGCCAGGTGTGGGCACAGGCAGTTCTTCGAGCTCGCGAATGCGCGGGTCGGGGCGCTCCCAGATGGTGAGGGTTGATTTTTGTTTTGCGAAGGCGGTACTGAAAGTCGCGACAACGGCGGCGCGAACGTCATCTTGTGCGGTGCCTTGTGTGAGCAGTTGCAGAAGCACGAGGTCGTTGTAGCGATCGGCGATAATGCCGGGAAGATTGTCGGCCTCGGAGAAGATGAGGCGGTGCGCATTGTTCTTCGCCGACGTGGGAGCAAGCTTTCGGCGGAGCTGCAGCGCGGCGTCGATACGGGTGCGGAGGTCGGCAAGGTATTGGACGCGGCTGAGCGCGGGCGTGCGGGAGACGAGGCGCGCAGCAATCGTGGACGCCGAAGAATAGATCGCGGTGCCTAGCGGAATCTCGCGCGAGTCGGTGAGTGTAATCAGTGATCCAGGTTCGAGTGCCGCGGAGGATTGTTGCGATTCGAGATCGGTTCGATAGACCCAGAGATGGCCGGCGCGGAGCCGGTCAGCGGCGCGACGTGTAATGCGGAGTGTGGTTGCGGTAGACATCTGCTTCAAGTGTAGACGCGACGGCCAGCGTAGCCACTGCAAGAGGCTAGGTCAGCTGCGGGATGAGGACGTTAAGGTGTTCGGCAATGGCCGCGACGACGAGGTTGTGATCCTCGCGCTGTGGCAAGCCGGAGACGATGATCGTGCCAACGCATTCGGAGCCTGCGAGGAGGATCGGAAAGCCTCCGCCGTGTGCGGCGTAATCGGCAAGCGCGAGGCCGTAACGCAATTCGAGTGTCTGCTGGTCAAGTTCGAGCTGGCGTCCCACCGCGTATGAGCTACGTGCAAAGTGGCGAACGGTATTGCGCTTGCGCCGAATCCAATCGGCCTGGTTGGGCTTCGCGCCCACAGTGGTGCACGCGAAAAGAAGTTGGCCGGCGAGCTCGATCTCTACGGTGCCGCCGGCTTCGCGCTCCAGCAGGGCATCGCGCAGACGATTGCCCATCTGCCAGGCAGTGTCTGGCGTGAAGTCGGTGAAGTGCAGGAGTGATTCCTGCTGCGCGAGGATCGCAAGGTCTAGGGCTGGATCGGGTGAAGTGCTCATAGTGCGTGACTCTCCGTGGAATGCAAGTGTGTTGGCGATACTCAATGCGGCGAAGGAGCGGATGTTGGATTTGCAACGGCGGCACCGTGGTTTGGCAGGCGTTCGAGGCGGTTGTCGAGGTACTGCTGAAAGGGGGAAAAGCGCGCAGCGCGCGGATCGGGCGTCGTCGTGATTGTGCTTCCGAGGATCTGGGCCAGGTCTTGATGCGGATCATACGTCGGCCATTTGGGAAGGCCCGCCGCGTTAGGGTTGCCAGTTTGGATGAAGTGAATCCAGTAGCCGATGAGAGCTTCGGATACGCGTGCGTCGTCGGGAGTCTTCACCCAACTCGTCCAATAGTGCTGGCTGAGAAACATGAGGTCTTCGGCGTGGAAGGCTCCGAGGGTCGCGAACGGTCCCTGACCGGTATAAGTGAAGTGGTAGAGGTAAGCCGGCTGATGAATGCGCGCGGTCTCGGCGGCCAGCAGGCGAGCGCTGAAGCCGAAGTCGAAGTCGCTGTACATCGTGTTGAAGACGCGAGGGACTTCGGCATCTGCCGTAGCCGGATAGGCGGCGAAGACCTGTGGCGCAAGCGGGCCTAACTTCTTGTCGAGAAACTGGTGGTATGCAGCGAGAGTCTGAGGGCGCTGAGAACTTCCACCGACGATTGGGCTGGCGAAGATGGACACCTCGTTCTCAGTACTACCAACGAGAACCGGGATAGGAAGTTGGCGACCGAGCGCGAAGGTGGCGGCCGGCTGTTCGCGCAGGACGTGGCCGTCGACCGCAGGCTCGATGTCGAGGGTATCGTCATGAGCGGCTGCGTCGAGGAGTTGCTGTGTAGAGAGAGCGCGGAGTTGCGCGAGCGATGCGGGCATGTTGTTCGGACCGAGGTGATCGGCGAAGTGCGCGTCGGCAGCTTCGATTTCGCGGGAGGTCGGAAAGATGGAATCGACGCACGTGCCGCTCTCGAAGATCGCGCGCTGGAGGAGGCCAGCGGAGAGAGGCGAGGCGATGAGATTGCAGATGTCTTCGGAGCCGGAGGACTGGCCCGCGACAGTGACCTGGTGTGGATCGCCACCGAAGCGGGCGATGTTCTTCTGCACCCAGTCCAGCGCCGCCAGTTGGTCGAGTTGGCCGTAGTTGCCCGAACCATGGTCGGCGGACTCGGCTGAGAGTTGCGGCGTTGCGTAGAAGCCAAAGATGCCGAGGCGGTAGTTGATGCTGACCACGACGATGCCGCGACGGGCAAGGGGTTCGCCCAACGGCGGCCATTCGCCTGAGCCTTCCACGTTGCCACCGCCGTGGATCCAGACGAGCACGGGGAGCTTTGCGGTCGGATCGAGGTGCGGCGTCCAAACGTTGAGAGAGAGGCACGCTTCGTCGGTTGCCATTCGGGTTACGCCGAGCATCTCTGGAAGCCAGCCGCTGGGAGCTTGCGGGCACGCGGGACCGTAAGCTTTAGCGCGCAGGACGCCGCTCCAAGCAGGCGCAGGTTGCGGCGCGCGCCAGCGAAGGTCACCCACTGGTTGCGCTGCGTAAGGAACTCCGAGGAACGCGCCACCTTGTGGCAGCGTGGGCAGCGCGATACCCTCGATGCGTCCGGCGTTGGTCGCGAGGATCGGCGCGCCATGTTGTGCGTACGCAGTCACTGCGAGCGTCAGGAGTGTGCTGAGAGCGAGGCATTGCAGCGAGCGTGGACGGTCCAGGACCATGGATTCCATTGTCGCTCGATTGCACGGGCAGAGAATAACAGCTGCTGCGAAAATAGAAGGAATGACGAATCGGTGGGATGCAGTGCCGGCGGTCGGGATCGATTTTGGTACGACCAATAGCTCGGTAGCGCTGGTGCGAACCGATGCGCAGGTAGAGCTAGTGCGGTTTCCTGCGCGCGATGGAGAGACGCTCTCGTCGCGGTCGGTGCTGTATCTGGAGAAGATCAAGGACGCGAGCGGTGTGCGGCGAACGCACTCGTGGACCGGGCCATCTGCTATCGAGCACTACCTGGATGCTGAGGAAAAAGGCCGGCTCATCCAGTCGCTGAAGTCGTATCTGCCGAGCCGCACGCTTACGGGCACGGGAATCTTTGGACGGCGTTACGCGTATGAAGAGTTGGTGGCGCGGATACTTTCCGATCTGCGCGAGCAGGCAGAGCGCCAATTTGGACAACCGATTCGGCATGCGATGGTCGGGCGCCCCGTGCGATTTGTGGGGGCAGAGACAGAGGAAGATGATGCTTACGCGGAGCAACGTCTTCGCGCCGCATTTATGCAGGCGGGCTTTGAGAGCATCGAGTTGGAACTCGAGCCGGTGGCCGCGGCTTATTCCTACCAGGCAATGCTGGATCATGAAGAGCTCATTTTGATTGGCGACTTCGGCGGCGGCACCAGCGACTTTTCGCTTTTGCGAGTGGGGCCGGGAGTGCGTCGGCAGGTCGGTTCGCCGCGGGAGGTGTTGGGCAATAGTGGCGTGCGGCTGGCGGGCGATTCGTTTGACGCGCGCATTGTGCGCAAGCTGGTATCGCCGGCGCTGGGCTCGGACTCGTACGCGCGCTCGATGAATAAGATTCTGCCAGCGGTGCCTGCGTGGATCTACGCGAACCTGGAGCGCTGGCATTACCTTTCCTTCCTGCGCACCCATGAGGTGACGGAGATTCTGCGCAGTGCGCGATTGCGGGCGTTGGAGCCGGAGAAGATCAAGGCGTTGAGCGCGCTGATCGAGGAAGATCTCGGCTACCAATTGCACCGCGCGGTCCAGAAGGTGAAGTTCGAGTTGTCGCATGCAGAGAATGCGGAGTTTAGCTTTCGCGATGGCAGCATGGAGCTGAACATTCCTGTGACGCGCACAGAGTTTGAGGGGTGGATTGCGAAGGAGTTGCGCGCCATCGAGAGCTCGGTCGATTCCTTGCTCGATACCGCTGGCGTCAGTGCAGGAGACATCGACCGCGTGTTTCTAACCGGCGGTAGTTCCTTCGTGCCCGCAGTCCGACGGATCTTCGTCAAGCGGTTTGGCGAGGAACGCATTCGCAGCGGCAATGAGTTCACCTCGGTGGCCCATGGGTTGGCGCTGCGTGCGCAGGAGTCATTGCGCGCTCGTTAACGTTTCTGGTAGTGGACTTCAGTAAAATCGACAGATGACCACAGCGCGCAAGACGCCGAAATTTATCGAGACTTCGCTGATGGGGTTCGGATTGTTGAACACGCCGATGTTCAACAAGGGAACGGCCTTTCCAGAATCGGAGCGCGACGAGTTTTCGCTACATGGCTTGCTGCCGCCGCACGTCGGTACGCTCGACGAACAAGTGGAACGACGGTTGCGTGCGTTTCGTGCACTGACTGACGACTTCTCGCGTTACACCCTGATGCGCGATCTGCAGGATGTGAATGAGACGCTGTTCTATGCACTCGTCACGCGCAATATCGAGGAGATGCTCCCGGTGGTTTACACGCCGGCGGTGGGCGAGGGCTGCCAGCGCTTCTCCGAGATCTGGCGGCGGCCGCGCGGCGTCTTTCTCAGCTACCCCAATCGCTCGCGGATGGAGACGATCCTGAATCATCCGCGTTACGACCGTGTGCGCTGCATCGTGGTGTCGGATGGCGAGCGCATCCTGGGGCTCGGGGACCAGGGTGCCGGCGGCATGGGCATCCCGATTGGCAAGCTGGCGCTCTACACAGCGCTTGCTGGGATTCATCCTATGCAGTGCCTGCCGGTCCTGCTGGATGTCGGCACGGACAACGCTTCGCGAATTGCCGATCCAATGTACATCGGCTGGCGGCATGAGCGCGTGCGCGGCGCCGAGTACGACAAGTTCGTGGACACGTTCGTGCGCGTCGTGCGCAAGCGCTGGCCGCATGTGCTGTTGCAGTGGGAAGACTTCGCAGGGAACAACGCGGCGCGGCTGCTGGAGCGCTATCGCGACGCACTGCCAAGTTTCAACGACGATATCCAGGGAACTGCCGCAGTCGCCGTCGCAACTCTGCTCGCGGCGGTGAAGACGACGGGCATCCCTCTCACGGAACAGCGGTTCGTGGTGTATGGCTTTGGATCCGCCGGGCTCGGAATCACGAAATTACTGTGCCAGGCGCTGGTGGCTGCAGGGTTGAGCGAAGAGGCGTCGCGCGCACGCTTTTATGCCGTCGATAAACGGGGGCTACTGGTGGAAGGCATGGACGGGATGACGCGCGATCAGTCCGTGTTTGCTCGTGCAGGGAGCGAGACGGAGAATTGGCCGCGCGGCGAACACGGTGTCGGTCTGAAAGATGTTGTGGAGCGTGTGCGGTCCACCGTATTGATTGGGGTTTCGGGGCAGGCGGGCGCCTTCACGGAAGAGGTTGTGCGCGCCATGACGAAGGGTTTGGATAAGGAGCACAATGGGCGCGAAGTGCGGCCGGTGATTTTGCCACTCTCCAATCCGACCAGCCGCTGCGAAGCGACGCCTGCCGATCTGATTCGCTGGTCCGACGGTCGTGCGATTGTGGGAACGGGTAGCCCGTTCGCGCCGGTAGAGTTCGACGGCAAGCGTCACAGAATCGCGCAGACCAACAACTCGTACGTCTTTCCGGGCATGGCATTGGGCATTGTGAGCTCGAAGGCCACGCGAGTGAGCGACGGGATGATCATGGCGGCGGCCCGGGCCCTGGCTGCGCTTTCGCCAACACAGGTCGATCCTGACGGCGCGTTGCTGCCGCCGCTGGAGTCGCTCCGGAATGTGTCGATGAGTGTCGCGGTCGCAGTAGGGCGACAGGCTGAAGCAGAAGGACTAGCAGAGATCAAGGGCGAGGCATTCGTCGAGGAACTCCGCGCCAACGTATGGGAGCCTGTGTATCTGCCATACCGGCGCAGGTAGCTACTGGAACGGCAGATACTCGGGGAAGGTTAGCGATTGAATTCGTGAATCGTCTCGCCGGCAGCCTGCGCTACCGATCCTGCGGCTTCTTTCACCGATCCGGTAACCTGGTCCACGACACCTTCATTCGCGAGATCGGCGTTCCCAGTCAAATTGCCGATGCCTTCTTTGAGCTTGCCGCCGAAGTTGACGCCGGAACCCACGATGCGATTCTTCGAACCCCAGGCGGCGGTTTTGCGAGCGGCGTCTTCAATGCTGTCGTTGCCCGCCACATACTCAGGGCCGGGCGTGTTCATGACGACGTACGCGGCCACACCGAGGCCGACGGCTGCGAGAATCCACGGAAGTGATTTCATAATGTGCTCCTATAGTTCTTCCAGTGGGTTGGATGCACGCGGGACTCTTCGCGTTGGGTTCCATAGAATGAGTAGATGAGTCGGATCGATGTAGTGGTGCTCGGCGCGGGTGCGGCCGGGATGATGTGCGCATTCGAGGCCGGGAAACGCGGACAGCGAGTGCTGTTACTGGAACACGGCGAGCGCGTTGGGCGGAAGATTCTGATCTCCGGCGGCGGCCGCTGCAACTTCACCAATGTGGGGACGAAGGCGGAGAACTTCCTCAGCGAGAATCCGCACTTTGCCAAGTCCGCCCTGGCCCGGTTCACGCCCCGCGACTTCATTGCGTTGGTTGAGAAGCAGGGGATCCGCTATCACGAGAAAACGTTGGGGCAGCTCTTCTGCGATGACTCGGCCAAACAGATTGTGGCGATGCTCGAGAAGGAGTGCGCGGAAGCGCGCGTGGAAATTCGCTGCGGCGTGACGATCTCGTCGGTGCGGCGCAGTGCGGACGCGGCGGGGTTTGTGGTCGAGACTAGCGCGGGAAAGTTCACCTGCGGATCGGTCGTGGTGGCGACGGGCGGGTTGTCGATTCCGGCGATGGGTGCGACCGCATATGGCTACGAACTGGCGCGTGAGTTCGGACATGCGATTGTGGAGCCGCGGGCCGGACTCGTGCCGCTGGTGCTTTCAGTGGAAGATAAAACCCGGTGGTGCGACCTGGCCGGCGTCGCGTTTGACGTGGTGGCGCGCGCGGTTGCGCAGGAAAAGTCGCGGCGCAAAGTTCCCGCATTTCGCGAGCGTTTGCTGGTGACGCATCGCGGGCTGAGCGGGCCGGCAGTGCTGCAAGCGTCGTCCTACTGGAGGCCGGGGGAGCAAGTCAGCTTCGATATGGCTCCGGGAATGGAAGTGTTTCGTCCGCTACTGACGCAGGCTTCAGGGCGCGACTGGAACAGTGCGTACGCTGCGCTGCGAACCGTGTTGCCCACGCGGATGGCCGAGCGCTGGGTACGGGTGCGCGCGAACGCCAGTGCGGGCGATTGGACAAATGCCGGGATCGCGCGGCTGGAGAGCGACGTGCACGCGTGGACGCTGCGGCCCGACGGCAGCGAGGGATTTGCGAAGGCAGAGGTGACAGTGGGCGGAGTCGATACGGCGGAACTCGACGCGCGCACGATGGAGAGCAAGCGCGTTCCAGGAATGTACTTTATCGGCGAGGTGGTGGATGTGACCGGCTGGCTGGGCGGATACAACTTCCAGTGGGCCTGGGCCAGCGCAGTTGCCGCAGGCGCAGTGGCCTAATCGTTTCATCCAGCAAGGTATTTGCTATTGGACGACCAGCGTGAGGCCGACGGAGCGTGTGAGTCCTGCGGCCGACGCACTGATCGTGAGGGCGTAGGTGCCGGGAGGCGTTGGCGTTCCACCGCCGCCGGTGGTCCCTGTCGTGGGAATCGCGCGGCTGGCGCCACAGCCGCTGAGGGCTCCGAGCGCGCAGAGCATGACGAAGAAACATGCGAATCGGGTATAGCGCCGTCGCTGGAAGAAGGCGACCGGCAGCAGAAGCGCGAGCAGCATGGCCTTGGCTGAGCCAGTTGAATGCAAGGGCCGGAAGGGCGGCGCAAGAGCAGCAACGCTGGACACCGCGGTTTCGACGGTGACAACTACGGGCGTGGTGGTTCCGAGCGAGCCAACGCCGGGAGTCACTGTGCAGGTAGAGTTGACAGGAGCGCCGCTGCAGCTGAGCGCAACGTTGCCGGAGAGACCGCTAAGCGAGCTCAGTTGCAACGCGTAGGCGACGTTCGCGCCGCTGCCTGCGACCGTGGCGCTGGTGGCTCCGGCAGCGATCAGCGAAAAGTCGATGCCGGTGCCGGAGAGCGACGTCGTCTGAGTGCCGCTACCAGCATTGTCGGTAAAAGTGAGGGTGCCCGCGATCGGCCCGGGAGTTGTGGGCGCGAATACGATCGTCAGACTACAGACGGAATTGGCGGCCAGGGCGGTCGTGCAGGAGTTGAGCGCAATCGCGAAACCGGGGCTGACGGCAACATTCGAGACCATGAGCTGCGCGCCCCCGTTATTGGTGAGAGTTAGCGTCTGTGATAGCGCCGTGAGACCGACGCCGGTCGCTGGATAGACGAGCGAGACCGGTGTCAGCGAGACTCCCGGACCGGCAATGCCCGTGCCGCTGAGCGCAACGTTCTGGTAGCGAAATTGGTCCGTAATGGTCAGCGTCGCCGTGCGAACCCCTACGGCCGTTGGCGAAAAGGCGACGTTGAACGCGCAGGTCGCGTGTGCCGCCAGGGAGTTGCCGCAGGCGTTGACGACCGAGAAGTCACCCGGCGAAACGCTGGCGGCGATCAACGTCAGTGGGACGCCTCCGCTGTTGGTAAGCGTGATGGTCTGGGCGGCGCTGGTCGTGCCAATCTGCTGCACCGTGAAGTTCAGCGTGGACGCGGAGAGGGTGTCGGTGGCAGGAGCCTGGCCGATCCCGGAGAGTGATCCGGTTTGGGTCGCGGCCGAGCTGGTGCCGGCGTTGTCGGTTACGGAAAGTGTGGCCGAGCGCGTGCCGCTCGCAGTCGGCGTAAAGGTGATCGAGAGCGTACATCCAGTGCCGGCCGCGAGGGTTGCTCCGCAGGTATTGGCGAACACGGCGAAGTCGCCGGCCTCACCGCTGAGTACGGGAGCGGACAAGGTTGCGAGGCTTCCCCCAGTGTTGGAGACGGTGATGTTCTGCGATACCGCTGTCTGGTTCACGATGGTGGCGGGGAAACTGAGCGTGAGTGGCGTGAGCGCAATTGCTGCGGCAGCGGTGCCGGTGCCGTTGAGCGAGACAGTCGCCTGACCGCCCGCGATGTTGGCGTAGATCGTAAGTTGTCCGGAGCGCGCGCCTGTGGCCGTGGGTGCAAAGACTATCTGCACGATACAGGATGAGCCCACAGTCAGCGTCCGGCCTGCACAGTTATCTGTTTCGGTGAAGTCGCCGGTCAAGCCCAGCGAGCCGAAGACTACCGGCGCGCTTTCGCTGCTGCTCACCGTGATGGTCTGCGCCGCGGATTGGGTCGCCACCTGTTGTGCGGCGAAGGTAAGGCTGGTGGCGGAGAGCGTGAGGATGGGTTGGCTTGCGCTGGTCGCGGTCAGCAGCGGCGTCTGCCACAGGCCGCGTCCATAAGTACCGGCGCGCAGCAAGCCAAAGCGTCCGTCGCCGGTTGGAAGGGTAACGGCGGCCGCGAGGGTCACTGCGGGGGCGTTCGGCAGGGCCGTTCCAAGCACGCTCCAGCAATTCGATGTGGAACAGGTAGTGATGGCCTGGGTCACGTAGACCCCGGCATCCATCGCGACGTACACGGTGTTCGCGTCGTTGGGATCGACAAGGACGGCGTTGGCGGGCGCATTGGGCAGATTCGCGCTGATGTTAAGCCACGAGCTGCCAAAGGTCGTGGAGCGGTAGAGATGCGGAACGCCGAAGCCCATCACCGTTGCGTACACGGTCGCGCCCGTAGCATCGTGGGGATCGACCGCGATGGACGAAATATCGTAGTGCTGCGGGTTGAAGACATGGGCATCCGAGGTATCGTTGGTGACCGCGGACAGGGAGATATCCGTCCATGCCTTGGTGCCCGTCGCAGTGCTTGCGCTCTTGGTTACGAACAGGTGTCCGGGGATCGCCCAGCCGCCGTCCTGCGATCCGGAGATGCCTGCGTAGATCACGGTCGAGCCAGAGTTCTGAGGGTTCGCGGAGGTTACGCTGGGGCCACCAGCGGCGATGGATCGGATCAGCGGGCTGTACGGTGAGCACGGCAAGGTCGTGCCGCCCATTGCGGGGCTGAGGGCGTTCGCATTGGACCATGTTGCTCCATTGCTGGCCGGGCCGCGCCACACCCTGCACGTCCCAATCAGCAGGCTTGTGGTCAAGGCCGGATCCAGCAGCGTCGGCGTATCCATCTGGCTTGCATCCGCGTCCACTTGCGTGGCGCCGATGGTCGCAGGCGGGAGGAAGTTGGCGGCCGCGCAGTTGCTGCCCAGCGGGCATGCATCCAGGTTCACGCCGACGCCGATGGAGACATACCAGTTCGCGGGTGTGACAGCGTCGATCTCAGGATAGCCGCCTTCGCCGGCGGAGAGCTGCGGCCAGGGAGTAAGCGCCGCCGCCGTTGTAGTCGCCGCCGATCCATTCGCGCCGAGCCCAGCGATGAGAATGTTGGCATTGCCCGGGTTCTGCGCGAAACCAACTGTCTCGCTCAGCGAGCCGCCCGCGCCGATTGCGGGATTGAGATTGTCGAAGTGCGTGGAATCGCTCGCCGAACAGACGCTGCCCGTCTCCGCGACGCCATCGAGTGACCGCCATAGACCGCTGTCGTTGCCCACGAAGAGGACAGGCACGCCGCTGGCCTGCGCAACGGTTGCGATGGCGTGCTGTGCGGCCGCAACCTGCGCCGGCGCATTGCAGCCGTCGAGCGCGTTGGTGGTATTTCTCAAGCTGCAGCTGGACGAACCCGCCGCGATCGCGCAACGGTAGAGGTCGACGGCGCCGACATAAAGATTGGTGCTGTTGGATGCGGCAGGCGCGGCGTTCAGCGCCAGGTTATAGCTGCCCTGCGCGATGACCTGGCTGCCGCTGCCGACTTCCAGCGTGCCGTTATCGATGCGATTGGCGAAGGTGAGTGCAGGCTTGGCGCAGCTCCCCGAACTTGCACTGCATAGGTCCTGCCACAGGCCCTGGTCGAGGTCATTAGCGTCGACCGTGAGGGCATACAAATCGCCCGTCGCGGGCTGGGCAGCAAGCACACCTCTATAGATGGGGCAGTTGGCGCTGCCCACGCCGTTTGCGCCGACTGGACAGTTCGCCGTCGTGAGGTTCGTTCCCGGCTGCGTCGAGAGGCGCGTCCAGATGATGCCGTTGGGCGAAGAATAATAGCCGTGCGACCGGACTGCGGCGTAAAACATCGCGCGCACAGGGTCCCAGACAACCGACGTCACCGAGTTTCCAATCTCCCCCGAGCCCAGTGGCTGAGGAGTCTGGACAATGGTCATCCCGTCCTGAATGGTCGCCATCTGCCACGTTTGCCCCGCGTCGTTGGAGTAGTAAAGGCCCGGGAACGAATCAATCGTGACCGCGCCCACGGTGCTCCCTTCCGTTGCAGTGGAAAAGGCCGCAACCACCAGGGTTGGCGTCACTGTGCTGAACGCGATGCCGACCGTCGCCAGGCCGATGAACGAGTGGAACCCGCTTGGGTTGTCGTTGGAAGCCTGAATCAGCGTCCAAGTAAGGCCGCCGTCCGCCGATCGCAGCAAGCCCACGCCGTAGTAGGAGTCGGTTGCGTTGTTCGGGTCGCCCGTCCCGGCGATTAACACCGGATTCACGGCCGGCTGCACTGCCAGCGCGCCGATCGTCAGCGATGGCACCACGCTGCTGCCGGCGTTATTGCTGAAGACCGGCAGCGTGTCGGTGAGTGGCAGAAAGGTGACTGCGCCCAGTGGCCCCGCTGCGTTGATCGACTTCCACACCCCTCCGCCGGTGGTACCCAGGTAGACCGTGTTGCCGGTCGGATCGTTGGGATCGGTCGCGATGGCGGCAACGCGGCCGGTCAGATTGTTGTAGATCGGGGAGATGATCGAGCTCGGCCCCAGCGGTTGCCAGGCTGCGGTCAGGTTGGCGGTACTGTGCGGCAACGCCAGTTGCTGAGCGTGGAGGTTGGGTGCCAGGAACTCAGCGCAAGCCAACAGAACGAGCGCACCGCCGTGAAGCAGCGTGCGGGTGGCGCGGAATCGGGAGCTCGCGAAACGTCTCGGCAGCAAGCGGAAACCCTGACATTCTGTTGTGAGGCACCGATCCATATAGGTCTAATCGGATCGAACGCCTCGGGGGATGAGGCAAACGGCATATGGGCGCCTGCCTTGGCAGCGGCCGTCCCAAATCGGGACATCCCTCGTTGAGCAGAGTGTAGCAGCGGATGGATTTCGGCGCGGTGATGGGTGAGTCGGTTGTCAGTTATCAGTTGTTAGTTCTCAGGAAAGCGCGCCGAACTGAGAACTAAGAACCCTCTACGCCGTCGGTCGATGCAGTAGGCGCATGAAGATTGGTCGCACCACCAGCCCGAAGAGATCCAGGCCCGCATGCACGGCCATGGTGATCAGGAGACTGCCCGTCCAGAGGTAAAGCGCGGCAAGGACGGCACCCACCAGCGTTGTCAACACGACACCAACCACGCCCTGGTAGACATGCAACAGCCCAAACAGGATCGTCGCACTCACGAACGCCAGCAGCGGATTGTGCAATACACCAATGAGCAGCAACGGCAGCAGCAGGCGGAAGAAGCACTCTTCGCTCAGGCCGGCGTTGATCGAAAGCAGCGCAGCCCAGCCAGTCTCGGCGCCATTGCGCGGCATGAGCGGTTCAATGTCGGCCAGCGTGGCATGCGAAGTCTTCAGCCTCCTGGCAATCAATACCCCCAGCAGGATGCCGATGACCATTGCGCCCGCGGCACAGCCGGCGAGGAACTCCTTGTCCAGTAAGCCTGTAGTCGGCATATCAGCGCCAAGGCGGGCGGCTAGCGGAATAAACTCATCGGGCAGGTAGAGGAGCGCGTGCAGCTGACGAAGAATCAGCAGGCAGACAATCGACGTCCCAAATAAAGCGAGAAAGCTCTTCAGTATCCAGACCTTGTAGAAGCGCTGGCGGCCGGCCGTGTCCGTGAGCCGCTTAAACGCAGAGTACTCGGACGCATCGTTGCGCGCGAACCACCACAGCACGGCAAGGCTGACGATAAGCAGCAGAAGCTTCAGCATAGGGTTCCCACAGAAAGTCTACGCCACCATAGTAAGCCCATCGTAACCGTGCGACGCTAACGCGGCCCGGCGCTCAGTATGTGCGGATCGTGAAGTTGATGACCTTGGTCATATGGCTGTCGAACTTGCTGATTGCATGGGTGGGCGAGTGGCGTCCCCGAAACACAACCCAGACGGTGTAATCCGTGTTGCCGTCGAGCCGTTTGAAGTTGTAGGTCCCATTCGCCTCGGTGATGTAGGTCATCAAAGCATCCGAGCTCTCGTTGCGCAGCTCCACGACCGCGCCGCGAATCGGCTCATGGTTGGTGTCGGTCACAATCCCGCTCAGCGTGCGCTGGGTGGCCTGGGTGGGCATTTGGGCGGCGACAGGAAGCGCGCCCAGCATCAGGCAGACACCCACACACACCGCAACGATCGCGATCCATGGATGCTGCGGTTCGGTCGTTCTCATAAGAGCTGCCATCAACGCTGGGCCCAGGAAGGGCATGTTGCACCCGGTAAAAGCTGGCCTATCCGCAAAGCATAACGGACTCCGGGGTTGGATGCACTGCGGACGGCGCGTGACGGCAATGTTCGCGCCAGGGACTGCTTAAGTAACTGCTGCTAGTAACCGTGGCCGAGGACGGGATGCGGTTCGTACTGCTGCTCCAGCCGCTCGATCTCGTCCGGCGTGAGCTCGATCGCAAGCGCACCCAGCGCGTCTTCCAGTTGATAAAGCTTGCTCGCTCCAATAATCGGAGCGGAGACAAATGGTTTGGACAGCACCCATGCCAACGCGATTTGCGCCGGCTTCACATTGCGTTGAGCGGCCAACTCCAGCACGCGCTCCACGGTATCGAAGTCAGTCTGGCGATAGTACAAGCCATGACCGAAGTCGTCGGTGCGCGCGCGCAGCGTCTCAGCCTTGCTGTGATCGCGTTCGTCGCCGCGCTTGCGGGTGCCGGTCAAAAATCCGCGCGCCAGCGGGCTCCACGGAATGCACCCGATCTTCTGATCGAGACATAGCGGGATCATCTCGCGCTCTTCCTCGCGATACACCAGGTTGTAGTGATTCTGCATGGTGACGAAGCGTGCCAGCCCGTTGGCCGCCTGGAAGTTCAGCATCTTTTGAAATTGCCAGGCATACATGCTCGACGCGCCCAGATAGAGCGCCTTACCTGCTTTCACCACATCGCTCAGCGCCTCACAGGTCTCCTCGATCGGCGTGCTCTTATCGAAGCGGTGAATCTGGTACAGGTCCACGTAATCCACGCCCAGCCGCTTCAGGCTGGCATCGATCGACGCCATGATGTGCTTACGCGAGAGCCCGCGATCATTGGGCGAATCGCTCATCGGGTTGAAGACCTTGGTAGCAATCACCAGCTCTTCGCGGCGCGGCTGGAACTCGCGCAGCAGCTTGCCGGTGATGCGCTCGCTCTCGCCCAGTGAGTAGACATCGGCGGTATCGAAAAAGTTAATCCCTCCTTCAACCGCTGCTTTAACAAATGGCCGCGCGGCCTCTTCTTCCAGCACCCACTCGCGCCAGCTTTTGGCGCCATAGGTCATCATGCCCAGGCAGATCCGTGAAACACGTACACCGGTATTGCCCAGGCTCGCCGTTGACAATGGAACAACTGCACCTTCGCTCATGCTGCATTGGACGCAGCTCGCGCTCTCATGGACGCGACTGCTACGCGCAGGCGAGGATTTGTTCGTCGGAGGACCGCAGCTGCCCTAAGTTAGTTGCTCGATTTCGTCACAATCCCCGGCGGTACCGTCACGGTCAACGTTGTGATTGCGGAAGGGCCGAGAGTGGGCGAAATTGAGCTCGCGTTAAGCGTGAAGAGATACGGTCCCGGCGTCAGCGTTGGTGGGCCGCCGCAGCCACAGACGCCGATACCAGCCAGCGCAACCATCATGCCCGCTACAAGCGACATACGCGTAAATCGTCGCGAACTCTTCCTTCTGAGCCCGATTCCCAGCATCAGAATGCCCGCCAGTGCCCAGCCTTCCCCTTCGCCACGTCGCGCAAGACTCGATCTGTCGGCGAGAGGCACCGGATTCGGTTGGATCGCCACGATCGTCATGTTTCCGGTCGCGTTTCCGTCGGAGGTCAGGGGATAGGCCATGATTGGCCCACCCTGATCGCAAAAGGGCACTCTGACCCCAGCAGGTTCCGTCGGCGCAATGCAGCTTACGGTAACGGACCCCACGAATCCATTCACCGAGGTCAGCGTAAATGGGACGGACACGGTGCCGCTCGAGGGCATGGTCACATTACCGGCGGAGATCGTGAAGATGGGAGTGGAAGTGGGCACCCCTGCGCGGCAGAGAGTGGGCGCTAATGCAGAAAGGACGACCAAATACGACAGCACTTTGTTTCTCGTCATCACGGAAACCTCGTCGGCGCAAGTCGAACGAAATGCACGGGAATCATACCCGCATTCAACCGGATATTTGGTTCTGGTACGTAGGACGGGTGTCGAGCACGCATGGGTAACACCAATTGTTGATTTACAGGCAACCAAGCTGAGGATGGCCAAATTGTGGACACAGGACAAACGGACAGCCACGGCTCAACCCTCCGCATCCTACCAACGGTGAGCCGCCGTGCGTGCCCCGCGGGCCCAGTAGTGTAAGAGGCACGCGCGGTGGCTCCAACCATCAGTTCAGTCGCCTGAAACGTAGCTACTCGCGGTCGGTTGAGTCGGGGCGCAGCCACAGCCCCGTCCAGCTCTCCGAAACAATGATGCTGTTCCCCGGATTGCGCGGGTCATACCGCACCTGCACTGGTTGGTCGATCCGGAATCCAACCACCTCATTCGGCAGCGTCGACACGTCCTGCGCGCAGTTATAGACCAGCCCGGCGAGGCTGTAGCTGTATACCAGCACCTCTGGCGTCGGGGAAACGCTGTCCTCGTTGCTAAGCGTGCGCGCGTCCAGGATCACGCCGTCGGTGATGCGGCCGCTCAGGGCCAGCTCCTCGCGTCGGCGGCGCTCAGTCTCCTCCGCCGAGAGCCGATGCGATCGGATATACCACCACACACCACCCGCCGCGACCGCAAGCACGCCAGCAATGCCGCCAATAATCCGTGGATCCTGCTCGCGGATCAGGTGCGCTGCATGCTGGAAAATCGGCTGCTGGAGAATTGGTTTCAAGGTCGCTTCAAACGTCAGGGTTTAGGTCCGGAGATGAATCTGCGCGTAAGAGAAGCATAGCGTAGCCCGCGCGCGTTCGCTGTGCGAAGCTGCACAGAGGGTTCCCTGCATGGTTCGCAGAGCTGCAGCGATATACTGCGGTGTGCACATGCGAAAGAAAACTTTGGAAACGGAACTGGTCCTGAACGCCGGGGTGAAGATCGGCAATAGCCCAGCCGGCCACCCGCTGGACCTTGGCCCTGACGAAAATGGTGTAGCCCGCCGCGTGCGCTCGACCACCGTCATCTGCGTACGCCGCGGCAACAGCATGGTAATGGCTGCCGACGGCCAGGTCACGCTCGGCTCGACCGTCATGAAGCATTCGGCCAAAAAAATCCGGCGGCTCTATAACGACAAGATTCTGGCCGGTTTTGCAGGTTCCACGGCCGACGCTTTCTCACTCTTCACCCGCTTCGAGTCCAAGCTCGAGCAGTACGGCGGCAACCTCGGGCGCTCCGCCGTCGAGCTCGCCAAGGACTGGCGCACCGACAAGCTCCTCCGCCAGCTCCAGGCCCTGCTCATCGTCGCCGACGCCAAGCAGATGTTCCTCCTCTCCGGCGACGGCGATGTGATCGAGCCCGACGCCGTCGGCAATATCGAAGAGGGCGGCCTGATCGCCACCATCGGCTCCGGTGGATCCTTCGCCCTGGCTGCTGCCACAGCACTCATGGAGAACACCCCCATGACCGCCCGCGAGATCGTCGAACGCAGCATGAAGATCGCCGCGGAGATCTGCATCTACTCCAACCAGAGTGTGACCATCGAAGAGCTCAAGGCGGCAGAGTAGACATGGCAATTTTTCTTCCCGGCACCGCTGAAGACCAGGCTCTCGGGCTCGACGAGATGACGCCGCGCGAGATCGTCGCCGAGCTCGACAAATACGTTGTCGGGCAGGCCGCCGCCAAGCGCGCCGTCGCCATTGCGCTGCGTAATCGCACCCGCCGCCAGAAGCTTCCGCCCGAGCTCGCCGAAGAGATCATGCCGAAGAACATCCTCATGATCGGCTCGACCGGCGTCGGCAAGACGGAGATCGCGCGCCGCCTGGCCAAGCTCACCAACTCGCCCTTCCTCAAGGTGGAAGCCTCGAAGTTTACCGAGGTCGGCTATGTCGGGCGTGACGTTGAATCCATTGTGCGCGACCTCATGGAGATCGCCATCGACATGGTGCGCGAAGAGAAGCTCGACGACGTGGAAGACCGCGCCGAGTTGCTTGCCGAGGAGCGCCTCATTGAGCTTCTCATCGCGCAGGGCACCGCCAGTCCCGAACCGCCGCCCGCGCCCGCTAAGGATGCAAACGCGCCAGCGGACGACACCTCCGAAGGGCCGAAGGAAGAAACTCCCGCGCCCCCCGCACTGGCCATTGTCGCCAAGAGCGACGCCGAAGGTATGCGCGAACGCGAGCGCCTCCTGCAGCAATTCCGCGAAGGCAAACTCGACGACCGCATGGTCGAGCTTGAGACCCGCGAACGTTCTCAGCCGCAGATCGAAGTCCTCAGCAACTCGCCCGAAGACATGGAGCAGAGCGGCATCAAGGAGATGATCGCTGGCATGTTCGGACAGAGGACCCGCAAGCGCCCCATGAAGGTTGCCGACGCGTTCGAGTACCTCTCGCAGGAAGAAGAGTCGCGCCTGCTCGATATGGACCAGGTGGTGCGTATCGCGGTCGAGCGCGTCGAAGATTCCGGCATCGTCTTCCTCGATGAGATCGACAAGATTGCCGGCCGCGAAGGCGGACACGGCCCCGACATCAGCCGCGAGGGTGTGCAGCGCGATATACTGCCCATCGTCGAGGGCACAACCGTCAGCACCAAGTACGGCATGGTCACGACCGACCACATTCTCTTCATTGCTGCGGGCGCGTTTCACGTCTCCAAGCCCAGCGACCTCATCCCCGAACTGCAGGGCCGCTTCCCAATTCGCGTCGAGTTACAGCCGCTCACGGTCGAAGATTTTCTGCGCATCCTCACCGAACCGCGCGCCTCGCTCGTCAAGCAAGCCATCGCGCTGCTCGAGACCGAAGGCCTCAAGCTGGAATTCGCCGCAGAGGCACTCGAGGAGATGGCCCGCTTCGCCTTCCAGGTCAACGAGACCACGGAAAACATCGGCGCCCGTCGACTGCATACGATCATGGAAAAGGTCCTCGACGAGATCAGCTTCGAAGCCCCCGACATCGTCAAGGCAGGCGACAGCCCGATCTCCGACAAGGTGCCGGCGCTCATCAACCGCCTCGTCCCAACCCCCAGCGGCGAGCCTCAGCATGAGCGCGTCCTGATTGTGGACCGCGCATACGTCGAGCGGCAGGTCGCCAGCATCGTAAAGAATCAGGATCTGAGCCGCTACATTCTGTAGTCCGCGCCGGCACGCACAACTTTGTTCACCCCGGTGGGCGTCGGATATGCTGAAAGAGTTCAATCCCATGCCGCCGAGTCTCATGACCCAACCGATGCCGACGACGCAACCGACGCCCCGACCGACGCACAGAGGAATCCTGTGAGATCGCAAACCCTGCGCCGCGCCCTGGTCGCCTATCTCCTGCTGCTTCCCCCCATCGCCTGGCTGGCCATGAAATTCAGTCCTTACGCGCTGGATGGCGACGGGATGGCCTACATGGATATCGCCGACCTGATCCGCACCCACCACTGGGCCGGGGTCGTCAACGGCTACTGGAACCCGCTCTATCCGTGGCTTCTGGCTCTTGCGCAGCGCGTCTTCCACACCACGCGCGCCAACGAGCTGCACGCGTACTACGTGCTCAACTTCCTCATCTTCCTGGCGTCGGTGGTTGCACTGCTCGCGTTTATCTCCGCGCTCGCAAAACTCCGGCGCCACATGACGCCTAACGCCGATCAGAATGCCGGCCGCACTCCGCTGCTCCACATGGAGGCCCTGCAACTGCTCGGCGTCGCGCTGCTGGTCATCGCCACCGGGCGCGAGCTCTCCATGGCGACCCTACGCCCTGACGCCCTGCTGCAGGCACTCATGCTCGCAGCCTTCGCCATGCTGCTGCAATCCTTCGCGAGCGAGAGCCTGATCTACGCGCCGCTCATGGGATTCTTCTTCGGCCTCGCCTACCTCACCAAATCCTTCGCATTTCTCGTCGCGTTCATCACTATCGCGCTGATGATGCTCTTCCAGGCGTGGGTGCAAAAGCGCAACCCAGTCCGCGTGATTGCCGCCGGCGCGTTTGCGTTCGTCGTCTTTGCTGCCATCGCCGGCCCCTACATCGGCGCGCTATCCAAACAGAAACACCGCTTCGACTTCGGCGATTCCGGCGCGCTCAACTACGCGTGGTACGTCAGCGGCACCGTGAAGATGCACATCGAGCCATCGATGAGCGCGGACTTCGGCTCAGCTAAAGTGAACCTGATCCATCCCGAGCAGCAGCTGCTCGCTCAACCCGGCATCTACAGCTATCGCGCCGAGCCCTACGGCACCTATCCCGCATGGTTTGACCCCACCTACTTCCACGAGCGCATCGTGCCGGTCTTCAGCGTCAGCCGGCTCATTCATCGTGACGTCCGCAACGTCATCCTCAGCTTCCGCTATCTGCTCAACCATCCGGAGGCGTGGATTCTGCTCATCCTCCTGCTCGTCTGCGGGGCGCGCTTCGGCTTCACCCACGCGCGAACCAGCCTGCACCACTGGCGGCACAGTACCTTCTGGGTTCCTTCCATTTTTCTCGGCCTCGCTATGTGGGGCATCTACGGCCTCGTCAACATCGAAGAGCGCTACGTGACGCTTGCCTACCTGCTCATCGTGCTCCCCATCTTTGCCGCGCTCGTCTATGTTCCTGAGCTAAGTGAGACCAACGACGAAAACCCCTGGCCTCGCCGCGCAGCTACCGCGATGATCGCAGTCCTCGCCTTCCTCGCTCTCGGCGAGACCCTCCGCGTAGCCCTCGAAAATCGCCGCAACGAATCCGCCGCCGGCTTGGCCGCCGCCTGGTACTCGCCCAACATCTTCGCAGCCGCCAAGGGCCTCAACGCCCTCGGCGTCGGCTCCGGCGACGAGATCGCCTGCATGGGCACCATCGCCTGCCTCAACGATCCCTACTGGATGCGCCTCGCCAACGTTCGCGTACTCACCGAGGTCTACAACCCCGACGCCAAGCATCTGCTCGAAGAGTACGAAGGCCTTCCCAACCGCCAGCAGGTCGAGGACGTCCTCAAGGCACAGGGTGCCAAGGTCGTCGTCGCCGCCTTCGATCCTGGCGAGATGACCGGCAGGACCCCTGCCTCTGCCGGCTGGATTCGCCTTGGTGAATCGGACCTCTATGCCCTTCCGCTGAACTCTCCCGCACCCGCAACTGCCGCGCCCGCCACGCTACCGTGGGACATGACCGGGGCCGCCAAACCATGAGCCAACCTGGAGATCAAACCGTGCAGCAATCCGTACTTGCCAACGAGGCCCCCATCGAACTGAGCGTCGTCATGCCCTGCCTCAACGAGGCCGAGACGCTCGCCGTCTGCGTCGACAAAGCCCTCGCCGCGCTAGCCGAAAACCACATAGACGGCGAGGTAATCGTCGCCGACAACGGCTCAACCGACGGCTCTCAACAAATCGCGACAGACCATGGTGCACGCGTAGTGCCCGTTCCCGTCCGTGGTTACGGCGCTGCACTCAACGCCGGAATTCGCGCGGCGCACGGCAAGTATGTCCTCATGGCCGACGCCGACGACAGTTACGAGTTCGCCCACATCCCACGCTTCCTCGCCGAGCTTCGCAACGGCTCTGACCTCGTGATGGGCAATCGCTTCCGCGGAGGCATCGGCCCCAAAGCCATGCCGCCGCTGCATCGCTATCTCGGCAACCCGGTGCTCAGCTTCCTCGGTCGCGGCCTGTTCCACGCACCCATCGGTGACTTCCACTGCGGCATCCGTGCGTTCAGCAAGGACGCCTACGAGCGCCTCGCCCTGCGCACCACCGGCATGGAGTTCGCCAGCGAGATGGTCGTCAAGTCCTCGCTGCTCGGCCAGAAGATGACAGAGGTCCCGACCACACTCAAGAAGGATGGTCGCAGTCGCCCACCACACCTCAAGACCTGGCGCGACGGCTGGCGTCACCTGCGCTTCCTCCTGATGTATTCGCCGCGCTGGCTGTTCCTCTACCCCGGCCTCGCGCTCATGATCGTCGGCCTTGGCGTGATGGCCTGGCTGCTACCCGCGGAACGCCCGCTCGGCCACGTCAACCTCGGCGTCGACACACTGGCCTACATGGCCGCCGCCGTTCTGCTGGGCTTTCAATTGGTCTTCTTCGGTGTCGCCGCAAAGGTCTTCGCCATCTCCGAAGGCCTGCTCCCCGAAGATGAAAGCTTCCAGCGCTGGTTCCGCTACGTTACGCTTGAGACTGGCCTGATCGTCGGCGTGCTGCTAGTGCTCGCGGGCATCGGCATCGCGCTGTCATCGGTCGTTTCGTGGTCGCACGCGGGCTACGGTCCACTGCCACCGGTACAGATGATGCGGCGCACGCTGCCCGCCATGCTGTGCCTCATGCTCGGCACCGAGATCTGCTTCGCCAGCTTCTTCCTAAGCCTGCTCGGTCTCAAGCGCAGCTAGTCCAGGATTCTCCCAGGGCACGAAAAAAGGCCGCCTCGTTTGAGGCGGCCTTCCGTGTCTTTTGCTCGCTGAATTACTGTTGTACAGCCTGCGGCTTCGGCAGCTCGCTCAGCCGCTTCTCCAACAGTTTTTCCAAATCTTCCAGCGCCTTCGAGAAGCCCTCGATGCCTTCCTTCAGCTTGTCGTGCGCCATCCGATTCTCCGCGTGCATCTTGTCGAAGGTTGCTTTGTCGACGACGATCTTCTTGATCGGATCCTTCGCAGACGTCGCCGGATCAAGCTTGCGCTCGAGCTTGCCCTCGGTCGTCTGCAACTCCTCGAGTAGCTTGGGAGCGATGGTCAGCAAATCGCAGCCGGCCAGCTCGATGATCTCTCCCGTACTGCGAAAGCTCGCGCCCATCACAACCGTCTTGTACCCGAACTTCTTGTAATAGTGATAGATCTCGGTGACGGACTTCACGCCGGGGTCTTCGGCGGGCGCATAGTCCTTGCCGGTGTCCTTCTTGTACCAGTCGAGAATACGGCCGACGAACGGCGAGATCAGCGTGACCTTGGCCTCGGCGCTGGCGACGGCCTGGTGTAGCCCGAACAACAGGGTCATATTGCAGTGGATGCCCTCTTTTTCGAGGATCTCGGCGGCGCGGATGCCCTCCCAGGTGGAGGCAAGCTTGATGAGCACGCGTTCGCGACTGATGCCGGCTGCCTCATACTGCGCGATGATGTCGCGGGCGGTGGCGACCGATTTCTCGGTGTCATAGCTCAAGCGAGCGTCGACTTCGGTCGAGACGCGTCCTGGAACGATCGCGAGGATCTTGAGGCCAAACGCGACCGCAAGCGACTTAAAGGCGGCGGCAGCGACATCCTTGTCGGACGCGCTCTCCCCGGCCTTCTCACGCGCAGCCAGAAGAACACCGTCAACGATTGGCTGATACTCCGGCATCTGCGCGGCCGCCGCGATCAGCGACGGGTTCGTCGTTGAGTCGGTCGGCTTGAACTGCTTAATGGCGTTAATGTCGCCGGTATCGGAGACGACGGTGGTCATGGACTTAAGCTGATCGAGAAGATTCGCCATAATAGGCTCCTATGCGAGAACAATCGCGGGTGCACGGCTGCACCGGAAAAATCACATCACAACTATTATAGAACCCGCGGCATCCGTACACTCGTTAGATGCCGATCATCGGGCCGCAGGCTCTGAACCGCGCAACACCGCCGCGTTCAACCTACTCAAGCACGACCTAAGCCAAAGGACGACTACCCATGCCCGAAGGAAAGCACCCCGACCACCGTCACGACGATACCGGCCCAAAAGAGCCGCATGAACAGCAAGTGCCCTACTGGAAGCGCGCCCATAAAGACTGGAAGTTCTGGGTTGGCGTCGTCCTTATCTTCGCTGCCATCGCCATCTACGTATGCTCGCTCGATCTATCCACAGTCCCCCATCCTCACACCTAGCATGATGCCCCATCCCGTACGCGTTGTTTGCGGACGGGTGGGAAACACGCACCCCACGTCGTGGACTAAGCTTTTGCGCGCCCGGCGATCAGGCTCTCATACAGTCTGATCGTCTGTGCCGCAATCGCGGTCCACGAGAAGTACTCCTCCACGCGCTTCCGACCAGCCTCGCCCATCCGCTTTGCCTTCTCCGGATCTTTGAGCAGCTCAGTAAGGCGCGCCGCAAGATCCTTCGCAAACTTCGGCGCGTCGACTGGGAACGTCGTTACCGGGTCGGCCTCAAACGGAACCAGGTGTCCAGTCACCTCATCGACGACGACCTCGAGAATGCCGCCCGTCGCGCTTGCCACCACCGGTGCCCGGCACGCCATCGCCTCCAGGTTAATAATCCCGAACGGCTCATACACCGACGGGCAGCAGAACACCGCGCAATGCGAGTAGAGCTGGATCGCCTCTTCGCGCGTCACCATCTGCTCGATCCAGACAAGATTGTGCCCGGTCCCCGTCGGGTCACCAGTAGCAATCGAGTGCCCGCCGTCGGTCGTAAAGTTTTCGACCGCGGCCTCTTGGCTGCCCGGCGTGTATCGCCGCACCGCCTCCACCTTCGCGCGCATCTCCGCGGCAATTTCAGGAGTATCCGGAGCCCCCGCACACAGCACCACCTGCGTGCCCGCCGGCAGATACTGGATTGCATCCACCAAATGCGTCACACCCTTTTGCCGCGTGATCCGCCCCACAAACAACACGTACGGCTTCTTCGGATCGACGCCATACTTCTCCAGCGCTGTCATCTCCGGCGTGTACTGATACTGCCCCAAATCGATGCCGTTATAGATCACATGAATGCGGCTCGCATCCACGTCCGGATACGCCTTCACGATATCCGCCTTCGTGCCATTCGACACGGCCACAATTGCATCCGCATCCAGAATCGCCGTGCGCTCCATCCACGAGCTCAGCGCGTATCCCGTCCCCAACTGTTCCGCCTTCCACGCTCTCAACGGCTCCAGCGAATGCGTCGTCAGCACAAACGGAATCCCGTACAGCTTCTTCGCCCAGAATCCCGCCATCGCCACGTACCAGGTGTGCGTATGAATGACGTCCAGCTCCTCCAAATGAAGATTCTGTAAAAGATTGAGCGACAGCGCCTCCAGTGCGCCCTTGAACTTCGCCTGCGTGCCGTGCGAGATCAGCGCCCACGGCTGTTCAAAGCGCACCTGCAGATTCGGATTGTGCGGCAACTCCGGGTCTTTCAGGCTGTCCGCGTCTGGCGTCTCACCCCACGCATAAACGTCCACCTCAATGGTCTTCGCCATCTCCCGCGACAGATACTCCACATGCACTCCCGCGCCGCCATACACATACGGTGGATACTCACGGGTCATCAGGCCAACACGCATGGAAAACTCCTTCGCTGATTCAGATGCGCACGCAGGGATGAGGATAACCGACAGCGCCTCGCGTTGGCGTATACCGCTCGCGTAGGTAAAAATGGCTGGATGATCAATGCACGATTGGCGCTGGCAGCCCTGCTGCTCCTCGCACCCGCTGTGAGCAGCGCGCAACAACCGCCGAAATCAGCAGCCAAGCCGGCTACCGAAGACTCTCGCCTGCGTGCGATCTACAACGCCGAGGACGCCTGGCGCAAAGCCCAGCGCGGCGCCCAGGACCCAGATAACCCCCACCGCATTCCCGCGCAGCTTCCCTTCGTTAACGCTGCCAAACAGCAGGCCGACCTGGAGCATTGGCACGCCGTGATCCTTAAGATTGACGCCCTGCACCCGGCGCTTCTCTCGCCCGACGAGCGTGTCAACTACCAGGTCTTTCGCGCCCAACTTGTCGACCTGATCCACCAGCAGAAGTTCCGCGAGTACGAACGCCCCGTCAACTCCGATTCCACCTTCTGGTCGGACGAAGAGGAGATTGGCCGCGAAACTCCGCACATCCTTCAGGACTACGAAAACTACATCTCGCAGCTCCACGACCTCCCCCGCTACTTCCGCGAAAACATCGTCAATATGCGCGCCGGACTCGCCCGCAACTTTACGCCGCCGAAGGTCACACTCACCGGCCGCGACCAGTCCTTAGTCGCCGTCGCCGAGGCCAAAACGCCCCAGGCCACCATCTACTACAAGCCCTTCGAGAAAATGCCCGCGACCATCTCCACTGCCGATCAAACCCGGCTCCGCGCGCAGGCCGCCGCGGCCATCCAGAACGACGTCATCCCCGTCTACCGCGAGCTCCTCACCTTCTTCCGCGGCGACTACATTCCTCACGCGCAAACCTCGCTCGCCGCCGAAGACCTGCCCGACGGCAAGGACTACTACCACTCAAAAATTCTCGAGTTCACCACCCTCGATCTAACCCCCGACCAGGTCCACCAGCTCGGCCTAACGGAGATGGCGAAGATCCATGCTGAGATGCTGGCCACCATGCAACAGGCCGGCTTCAAGGGTGACCTCCCAGCTTTCCTCCACTTCCTCCGCACCGACCCGCAGTTCTATGCGAAGTCCCCTGAAGACCTCCTCGCCCGCGCCGCTGTAATCAGCAAAGACTTCGACGGCGTCTCTGCGCAATACTTCGGCTATCTGCCGCGCCGCCGCTTCGGCATCAAGCCCGTGCCGCTCGACATTGCGCCCTTCTACACCTCCGGCCGCGGTGGCCCCGGCGTCTATCTCGTCAATACCTACGACCTCCCCTCGCGTCCGCTCTACTCACTCCCCGCGCTCACCCTGCACGAGTCCGCGCCAGGCCATGCCTTCCAGATGCCCATCCAGGCTGAAGTCGTAAAATCGCGCCACCTACCCAAGTTCCGCGACGCGTACATCTCGGCGTATGGCGAAGGCTGGGCCCTCTACTGCGAGCGCCTTGGCACCGAGATGGGCATCTATCACACGCCATACGAGACCTTCGGCATGCTCAGCTATCAAGCCTGGCGCGCCGCCCGCCTGGTAGTCGACACCGGCATCCACTCCCAGGGCTGGACTCGCGAACAGGCCCAGCAATACCTCCGCGATAACACCGCACTCTCCGACCACGAGATCGAGACCGAAGTCGATCGCTATATCTCCTGGCCCGGCCAGGCGCTCAGCTACTACCTGGGCCAGATGGCGATCCAGAACGCGCGCCACAAAGCCGAAACCACACTTGGCCCAAAATTCAACATCCGCGCCTTCCACGATGCGGTGCTCGAGCTCGGCTGCGTGCCTCTCCCCGTCCTCACCACACACATCGACGAGTGGATCGCCAAGGGCGGCCTCGGCCCGTATCCCGAAATGGAGAAATAGCCGCTACGCGCTGTACAGCCGAAATAAGCTGTACATGCTATTGCAGCGGTACACCACCAAGCCAAGCGCCGGTCTCACGGACCGCCCTGGTGCCTCGCGCTCGTCAGTTCAATGCCAGTCCAGCGGTATACTTTCCTCCTACACCCCACGGCCTTTCTAAATTTCTTCCACCTGGAGTTTGAATGTCGATACACCCGAGACGTACGCGCTTTTTTGTCGCAGCCGCAGCCATGACGCTGGTGGCCGGTTCTGCCTTCGCGCAAGACCCGCACGCCGAGAAGACCACGACCACCACGTCCACCGTCTCCGCTGAGCCCGCAAAGCCGCACGCCCTCACGCCCGACTCCATCACCGACGGCAGCGTCACCGTCGCCGGCAAGCCCATTGCCTACAAAGCCGTAGCCGGGCTGCTCCGCGTCGGCGGCACAGACCAGCAGGACGCCACCATCGCGCCTGACGGCACGATGGCCCCGGACTCCGGTGCCGAGCCACCCAAGCCCGGTGACGAACCCGCCACCGCCAACATGTTTTACACTGCCTACTTCGCCAAAGGAGAGAACACCGCCACCCGCCCCCTCGTGTTCATCTACAACGGTGGCCCCGGCTCCGCGACCATGTACCTCCGCATGGCGAGCTTCGGCCCCGTGCGCGTCGTACTTCCGGATCTTGGCCATCCCGCCGGAGGACCCTACAAAATCGTCCCCAATGAAGACTCGCTGCTCGACGCCGCCGACCTCGTCTTCGTCGACGCCCCCGGCACTGGCTACAGCCGCGTCATGGGTAAGGACGCCAACAAGTCCTTCTACGGCATCGACCAGGACGCCGGCGCCTTCCAGCGCTTCATCCGCCGCTTCCTCACCAAGTACGACCGTTGGAATTCGCCGCGCTTCCTCTTCGGCGAGAGCTACGGCACCACGCGCGATGCGGTGCTTGCGGCCGCGCTGCAGCGTCACGGCGTCGATCTCAACGGCGTCGTCTTTCTCTCGCAGATCCTCAGCTTCGACAACTCCGCCGACGGCTCAGACGGCAATCCCGGCACCGACAACGGCTTCTTCCTCGCTCTTCCCAGCTTCGCGGCGACCGCCTGGTATCACCACAAGGTCCCCAACCAGCCCGCCGAGCTTCTCCCCTGGCTGCATGAGGTCGAGCAGTACTCACTCGGCGACTACGCCACCGCCCTCCTGCAGGGCGTCGATCTGGACGCAACCAGGAAAGCCGCCGTTGCCGCCAAGCTCGAAAGCTACACCGGCATTCCTGCGGCTACGTGGATCAAGGCCAACCTTCGCCTCACCGGCGGCCAGTTCGCCCAGGATCTCCTCGGCAGCAGTGACGAAACCACCGGCCGTCTCGACTCCCGGTGGCGTGGTCCCAGCATGAACCCCATGAACTCCGAGTCCGACTACGATCCCTTCAGCGAGTCCATCGAGTCCGCCATCCAGGCCGCTATGAATACCTACGCGCACGACACCTTGAACTTCGGCAAGGAGATGACCTACGAGCCCAGCGCACGCATGGGTGGCTGGCACTGGGATATGACCGTCAAAGGCCAGGGCGGCGGCTGGTCCGGCACCAGCTCCAACGTGATGAGCGAGATCGCCTACACCATGAAGGTCAATCCCCACATGCACATCCTGCTCATGGGCGGCTACTTCGATCTCGGCACTCTGTACTTCGGTGCGACCTACGAGATGAAGCATCTGCCCATGCCCGCATCCCTGCAGAAGAACATCGACTATAAGTTCTTCCAGACCGGCCACATGGTCTACGTGAATCCCGAAGCGCGCGCCGCACTCCACCAGCGCACCGCCGAGTTTATTCGCGCGAATGAAGCTGGTCAGTAACCCTCCGCACGTCTCTCGCCAGGCCGGACGATCCTGTTCGGCCTGGCCATTTAATCCGCTGTTTCCCGCCAGGTGGTCATTCCCTTCGGCCTAACGTTCCGCCGCAGCCTGCCGATATGTCCCCCAGCGACAAGTTGCTCTCCGTGCCCCGCGCCCCTGTCTTCCGCGATGCGCCTTGCGGATGAGCACGACTTGCGCGCGGGAGTCTTTCATGAACAGTAAAGTCCGGATCTTCATCCGGTGCACCTCTCTTGCTTTGACCCTTGTTTCGCTCACACTCTGCGGCTGCTCTGGCATGGACCAGGCGGCCTTTCCCGCCACGCCTACCGAGGGCTCCGTTGGCTCACTCCAGGGCAGCGTCTTCGGGGGCCACGCGCCCATCGTCGGCTCGCATGTGTTTCTCCTCGAGGCCACCTGGACCGGCTATGCCGTCAAGGCCAAGTCGCTGCTCTCGTCCACCTCCATCAGCGGCTATCCCTCCATGCAGGACCTCACCACCGGCAGCGTTACCAACGGCCTCTACTACGTCACGTCTGACGCCAACGGTGCCTTCAACGTCACCGGCGATTACAGCTGTGACGCCGGCTTCCCGGTCTACCTGTACGCCTCGGGAGGCGCTCCCAACGCCAGCACGGTCATCAATATCACGGGCATCTCCGCCATCATGACCCCCAGCACCTCCACCTACCTCTACACCTTCACCGCCGCCACCCAGCTCTACACCGGCCAAAGCGTTCAGTTCTCGAGCTCCAGCCTGGCAGGGAAATGGGCCCCGCTGAACAGTACCACCCAGACAGTGCTCGCCACCCCGAACGCCACCAGCTTCCAAATCTCGACGACCGTCGCTCCCGGTTTGGGCGCCAATACGCAGACCGGCTCGATAGCAGGAGTCGGCGCCAACAATCCAGCCATTGTTAACTTGGCCATGCTGGGCATCTGCCCCGGCGTCGGCAACTTCACCAAGCTAATCAGCTACGTCTACATGAACGAGGTCTCGACCGCGGCCATGGCCTATGCCATCGCGGGCTTCGCCACCGACAGCGTGCACATTGGCACGTCCACTTCTAACGAAATCGGTTTGCAGAACGCCGCTCTCAACGCGGCCAACCTGTACAACATCCAGGGCAGCGCCTTGGAACTCCCGGGCAACAGCGCAGCAGGCGAAGGACTCATTGCCAACCAGACTACCGTCGCCGGCAACGGCGCGGTCGTTCCCCAGGCGGAACTCGACACCCTCGGCAACATCCTGGCCGCCTGCGTTGACTCGGCCAATACCGCCAGCTCTTCCTCCGTAGCCTGTACCGCCCTCTTTGCCCTGGCGACCAGCACGGGTACCATCAGCGGCGTCAAGCCCATCGACACCGCCACGGCGGCGATCAACATGGCACATAACCCTGGTGCCCCCAATGTCATCGCGCTATGGATGCTGGCCTCCGGCGTCGTGCCCTTCGCTCCGCAGCTTACCTCCGCGCCCAATGACTTCACCGTGGCCATCAGCTACAACAACATCACCGCGCCCGGAAGCATTGCGATCGATGCCAGCGGCAACGCCTTCGTTCCGACCAACTCCAGCTCGGGCTATGTGACCAAGCTCTCGCCCGCCGGCGCCGTACTCGCCACCAGCGCCACCGGCGGCAGCGGCTTTGACTCCATTGCCGTCGCCCCCAACGGCAACGTCCTGGTCGCGGCCAGCGGCTCGAACGCGGTTTATACATACACCAGCGGCCTCGCCAACGTCAGCAGCTCGCCCTGGACCTCGGTGGCGATGAACGCACCCACCGCCGTGGCTGTCGACAGCGGCGGCTATGTCTACGTCACCGACGGCGGTTTCAGCGCCAGCATCATCCAGAAGTTCAACAGCTCCGGGACCTTGAACGCCTCGATCAGCAACGGCTGTCTCACCCGTGTCACGCAGATTGCAATCGACCCCAGTGACACCCTCTGGGCCTCCATCAACTCCAGCAACGACATCTGCCGTGTCTCCAACCCCTTTGGCACCCAGGTGTTTTCCACGGGTAGCCAACCCTCCGCACCAACCAACGTAGCCATCGACAGCTTCGGCAACGGATGGGCTGCGGCAGGCGCGCAAACCAACCTCTTCATGTACTCGCCCATCGGCAATCAGAACTCCTACGGCGTCATCAACAACGCTGCGCAGGGCGGGCTCTCGTCCCCCACCTGGGTCGCCATCGACGGCGGCAACAACGTCTGGCTCACCAACAACGGCAACTCCTATGCGCTCTCAGAGTTCGCCCATTCTGGCACCGCCATCACCACGAGCACGGGCTACCAGAGCGGTAATCTCAACACCCCCTCCTGGATCGCCATCGACGCCTCCGGCGATGTCTGGGTGCCCAACCAGGGCGCCAACTCCGTCACCGAGCTCATTGGCGTCGCCACCCCCACCGTCACCCCGCTCTCCGCCCTCGAACCCGGCGTACGCCCTTGACGCTCCCCGCCCGCCCCGAGGCGCGCAGCTCCCCGTTTTCACGCAATCCTTGCCCCCCTTCCAACGCCTTCGCGCGATACAGTAACTGCATGCGTCTATTCGCGCACGACGTCCCCCGGAGGGTGAAGATGTTCAAGCAAGTCTCCCAGTCAGCGGCCCTGCTGACCGCAGCTCTTTGTCTAGGATTCGTCGCCACGGCACCCGGCATCCTCGCCCAGGACGCCGTGAACTCCGCCGAAGCCGGCACCTCCAACGCCCAGCCCCCGCTTCCCGCCGACAAATACCTCTGGCTCGAAGACACCAACAGCCCCCGCGCCATGGACTGGGTAAAGACTGAAGACGCGCGCTCTCTCAAGGTCCTCGAAGCCAATCCACGCTACGCCTCTTTCTACACCGAGGCACTCAAGATCGCCGTCGCCCCTGACCGCCTCCCTGTGCCTGAGCAGCGCGGCTCCGAGATCTACAACTTGTGGCGCGATGCCAGCCACACCAACGGCATTTATCGCAAAACCTCGCTAGCCGACTACCTCACCGCCAACCCCACCTGGAAGACCGTCATCGACTACGACGCGCTCGGCAAGCAGGACAACGTCAAGTGGGTCGCCCACGGCCTCAACTGCCTATACCCCGGCGATCATCTCTGCCTGGTCACCCTCTCCGCAGGTGGCGAAGACGCCGACACGCAGCGTGAGTTCGACCTCAAGACCGGACAGTTCGTTACCGGCGGCTTCGCCCTTCCGCACAGCAAGCAAAGCGTCGCCTGGCTCGACAAGGACACCCTGATCGTCGCGCGTGACTGGGGCGCTGGCACTATGACCGCGTCCGGCTATCCTTTCGTCGTCAAGCTCTGGAAGCGCGGCACCCCGCTCGAGAGTGCAACCGAAGTCTTCCGCGGCAAGCCCACCGATCTTGGCGCCGGCGGCTACACCCTGCACGATAACAAGCAGCACACGCTCACCCTCTTCAGCCGCAGCGTCACCATCTTCGAAAGCGAAACCTGGGTACTCACGCCCGACGGCACCAAGCAACTCATCATCCCCTCTAAGGCCAACGTCACCGGCCTCATCGACGGCCGCGTCCTGCTCAGCATCGACCAGGACTGGACCCCCTCGGGCCAGCTCCAGACCTTCAAGCAGGGTTCACTGCTCGAGATCAAACTCGCTGACGTCCTCAAGGATCCCGCGCACCTCAAGCCCTCCATCATCTTCGAACCCAGCGCAGATGAATTTCTCGAAGGCGCCACCACCACAAAGTCCCGGCTGCTCGTCACCACGCTGAAACACGTGCAGGGCCGCGCCTACATCTACACTCCCACGCTCACCGGCTGGAGCCACAAGGAACTCCCCGTCCCTGCCAACGCCAGCGTTGACGTCGTCTCCACCAGCGACGCCAGCGACAACTTCTTCCTCGGCATCACCAGCTTCCTCACCCCGTCCTCGCTCTTTCTCGGCGACGCCTCCACCGGCGCACTCACCCTCGAGAAAACCGAGCCCCCACGCTTCGACGCCTCCAACGATGTGGCCGAACAGTACGAAGCTGTCTCCAAGGACGGCACCCACGTCCCCTACTTCATCGTCCATCGCAAAGACATGAAGCTCGACGGCAGCAACGCGACGTTGCTCAACGCCTACGGTGGTTTCCAAATCTCCGAGACGCCCAACTACTCCGCCAACATCGGCAAGCTGTGGCTCGAGCACGGTGGCGTCTACGTCCTCGCCAACATCCGCGGTGGTGGCGAGTTCGGTCCCGCCTGGCACGAGGCCGGCCTCAAGACCCATCGCCAGCGCATCTATGACGACTTCGCCGCCGTAGCCCAGGACCTCATCGCCCGCCGCGTCACCTCACCGCAACATCTCGGCATTATGGGCGGCTCCAACGGCGGCCTGCTCATGGGCGTCGAGATGACTCAGCATCCCGACCTCTGGAACGCCATCGTCATCCAGGTGCCGCTGCTCGACATGCTGCGCTACGAACAGATCGACGCCGGCGCCAGCTGGACCGGCGAGTACGGGACAGTATCCGATCCATCCGAACGCGCGTTCCTTGCCAGCATCTCGCCCTATAACCAGCTCAAGCCGGGCGTGAAGTATCCCGAGCCTTTCATCTTCACCACCACCAAGGACGACCGCGTCGGCCCGCAGCACGCCCGCAAGTTCGCCGCCAAGATGGAGGAGTACAACGAACCCTTCCTCTACGACGAGATCATCGAAGGCGGCCACGCAGCCGGCGCCAACCTCACCGAGCAAGCCCAAACCTGGGCCCTCACCTACACCTATCTAGCCAGCAAGCTGATGGGGAACTAACGCAGAGCAACGAAACTGGGTGCCCCATGTCTCGCTTCTGAGACATGGGTTTCCACCAGCGCTACGCCAGCCCCAGCTGCTGTAGCGCGATTGCCGTAATCGCCGCCGCGTCTTCCTGCGGCGTGCGATCCGTCAGGTTATCCATGCGACGCTCATTCGCGCCGCGCACCATATCCAGGATCGCCCACGCCACCGTCTCCAGCTCTACCGTCCCCGCAATCTCCCCAGCCTCCACACCCTCCTTCAAGATTCCTAAAAAGTGCGCGTGCCCAGCCCGCATCAGCTCATGCGTCTGGCGTTTATGCTGCGGTTCTCGCCCCACCGTCAGCAGTAGCCGATACAGATTGATCTGCTCGTGCCAAAACTCCATCCGCACCGCAATCGCCACCGCCAGGCGCTCGCGCACGCCCGTGGCAGCCCGCGTGCGTTCCGCCGCCAGCGCCTGCAACCGCTCCACCGCCAGGCGGATCGCCGTCGCGTAGATCTCCTCCTTCGAGTCGAAGTAGAGATACACCGTCCCCTTGGCGATCTTTGCCGCGTCCGCCACATCGCCGACGCAGGTGGCCGCAAAGCCTTTCTTTCCAAACACCTTGATCGCCGCGGTCAGAATCTCCTCGCGCCGCAGGTCCGTCAGCACCTGCTTGCGTGTTGGAATGCGTACCTGGCTGGTTGAGCTCACGAAGCCAAACTAGCACGTTTTCTCGGCCCTTGCCTGAATCCCGCCTCGCTCCTCACGGCTCTAATGACCAAGGAGTCATTTTCATGACTGGCGGGTCAGTCCTCGACGAAGAACTCGAACCAGCGCTCGAACCGGCCCCTGAAGCCATCGAGCAGGCCCTCGACAATGCAGAGACCTCCCTCGCCCCCAGCGCCCCGGAATTCGAGCCCGGCCAGCCCCTCGCTACCACCTCCACCCAACTCTTGCCGTCCGCGCAGGACCGCGCCTTCAATCCCTGGATCATTACCCTCGTCGTAACGATGGGTACCTTCATGGAGGTGCTCGACACCTCTATCGCCAACGTCGCTCTCCCTCACATAGCGGGAAGTCTGTCTGCATCTCAAGACGAGAGCACCTGGGTGCTCACCTCCTACCTCGTCGCCAACGCGATCATCCTCCCCATCAGCGGCTGGATCTCCTCGGTCATCGGCCGCAAGAACTTCTACCTCATCTCCGTCGCGATGTTCACGGTCTTCTCCGCGCTATGCGGAATCGCGCCCACGCTCGGCCTGCTGGTTGTCTTTCGCGTGCTCCAAGGTCTCGCCGGCGGAGGACTTCAGCCGTCCGTGCAGGCCATCCTCGCCGACCTCTTTCCCGGCAACAAGCGCGGCATGGCGATGGCCGTCTACACCGTCGCCATCATGTGCGCGCCCGTGCTCGGCCCCACACTCGGCGGCTGGATCACCGACAACTACTCCTGGCGCTGGATCTTCTACATCAACATCCCCGTTGGCATCGGCTGCGCGCTCCTCACTCGCATGGTCCTCACCGACCCCGAGCACCTCACCCGCAAGCGCCTAGCCGAGAAAGCAGAGCGCCTCCGCACCGGCATGAAGCTCCACATCGACGGCACCGGCCTCTCGCTCATCGCCATCGGCCTCGCTGCGCTCGAAATCGTCCTCGACAAAGGTCAGGAGCTCGACTGGCTCGGCTCGACCTTCATCGCCTGGACGGCCGCCATCGCGGTTCTCGCTCTCGCAGGAGCCGTAGCCTGGGAGCTCCACGTCAAGAACCCCGTCGTCAACTTGCGCCTGCTCAAGGAGCGCAACTTCGCCTTCTGCTGCATCATCGTGCTCGGCGTCTATACCGCTCTCTACGCGTCAACCTTCCTCCTGCCGCAATTCATGCAGCTGCTCATGGGCTACTCGGCGACAGCAGCTGGCCTGGCCATCTCGCCCGCCGGCCTGTTCACCATCATCGAAGTCCCGCTGGTCGGCTGGGCCCTTAGCCGAGGCTTCGACGCGCGCCGCATGATCGCCGTAGGCCTCGCGACGATCGCGTTCGGCACCTGGTGGCTCTCCCTCGGCAATCTCGACATGGGCGAGTCCAGCCTCATCTGGCCGCGCGTCGTCCAGGTCCTTGGCATCGGCATGACCACCGTCCCGCTCAGCACCATCATGTTCCGCTTCCTGCCCACCGACCAAAGCAGCAACGCCGCCGGCATCTACGCGCTCGTCCGCAACGAAGGCGGCAGTATCGGCATCGCCATCTCCAGCACCTTCCTCGAGCGCACCGCCCAAACCCACCAGGCCTACATCGGCGCGCACATGACCGCCTCGAATCCACTCGCCATGCGAGCCGCACAGGGCTTCGCCGCCGCGCACGGCACCCTCGCCTCCAGCGGTTCCGCCTCCAACAACGCCCACGCCGGCCTCGCCATGCTCTACGGACAAGTCCAGCGCCAGGCCGCCCTCCTCGCCTACATGGACCAGTACCGCATGTTCGCGTACCTACTTGTATTCCTCCTTCCGCTTGTCCTGTTACTGAAGCGCCCCCCAAAAATCACCGGAAAAATCGAGTTAGAGGCCCATTAAAGTCATTGAATCAGTAAGTTAGTCTTATTACGATACTTGTTGTAGACTGAACCTGATTCCGAAATTCCCGACATTTACCTGAGTTTCCCGGGGGGCCCCATCAAACGCCTACAGCCATTCTCCCTGCTGTCCGCTTCGTGCTTTTTTGCCTTCATCACCCTGACAGGATGCTCAGGGTTTAACGCTCTCCCAGACGTTTCCACGACAGGATCAGGGCCTCAATCCCATCCCGGCGCCCTACAGGGCACGGTCATGGGAGGCCACGCGCCCATCATCGGCGCGGAAGTCTTCATCTTTCAGGCCGGCCAGACCGGCTACGCCTCTGCTCCCACCAATGAGATGGCCAGCGGCGAGCAGGGAACCGATCCCACCCTCGGCAGGTACGTCCTCACCGCCGCCCCCAACGCCACCTTCCTCATTACTGGCGACTACACCTGCACCCCAGGCCATCCCGTCTACGTCGCGGCCGTCGGCGGCACCGCCAGCACCACTGCGTCCCTGGTCAATATCACCAGCGCCGTCGGCAACAACACTCGCGGCGTGTTTAGCATTACGTTCTCCACTACCACTCCACCCGCCGTGGGCAGCACCGTCAGCTTTGCCAGCGGAGCCTTCGCGGCTGCCAAGTACACCTTCCTGAATGGAACGACGCAAACGGTGACGGCTAACACGGCCACGTCCTTCACCATCGCCAGCACGAAAAACGTAACCGGCTCCGCTACCGGCGTCGCACTTACCGGTGGCCTGCCCAATCCTGCCATTGCCAACATCGCCGTGCTCGGCGACTGCCCCACATCCGGCAACTTCTCCACGGCCGGCAACGGTGCTCTCACCTTCATCAACATCGACGAGGTCTCCACGACCGCCGCGGCCTTCGCCCTCAATGCCTTCGGCAGCGGCTACAACGCCATCGGCGCTCCCGCCACCAACCTCGCCGGCATCGAGCGCGCCGCCACCAACGCCGGCCAACTCTACAACATCAATCTCAACGGCGTCGCCGGCGCCGGCATCGCCCTTGCCACCACCAACTACGTCGGCGGAGGCAACGGCATCGTTCCGCAGGCCACCCTCAACACCGTTGGCAACATCCTCGCTGCCTGCGTCGACTCCGCCAACAGCGCCACCACCAACTCCGACGAGTGCACCACCCTCTTCGCTACCGCCACCAACACCGGCGATACCGCTGGCACCAAGCCCACCGACATCTCTTCGGCGGCCTTCAACATCGCCGCCTTCCCGGCCGGTACCGGCTCGCAGCACGGCACCTTCACAGACACGCTCTACTCCCTTCAGGGCGCATCCGCCCCTCCCTTCCAGCCCAATCTCTCGGCCGCGCCCAACGACTTCGGCGTCGCCATCACCTACGACAGCTCCCTCAATACCCACGTTGGCAGCGCCGAAAGCGTCGCCGTCGACGGCAACGGTCAGATCTGGACGACCGCACAGACCGACACCAGCATCACTCTCTGGTCGCCCGTTGGCACCGTCGTCAACTCCAACAACGACGGCTACATCTACGGCTACGTCTCGGTCGATCCCTCCAACAACGCCTGGACCGGCAGCGCGGCAGCCAGCACCGGCATTGAGAAGTTCAACAACGCCGGCGCCAAAACAAATACCTTCGGCAATGGCTTTCAGTCCGCCTACACCGTCATCACCAATCAGTCCACCAACAACGCCACGAGCATCGATGCCTACTTCTTCGCCGGAGCCACGGATCAGGAAGGCTTCTGGTTCACCCCCAATGGAGATACTGGCAACGGGTTGATCAACGGCGCCGGCCCCGCCGGTCCCTTCACCGTCGCGGGCAACTTCATCGCGCACGGAGCAATCGATAGCACCGGCGATCTCTACCTCACCAGCGAAGCCGGCCAGCAGATAACGCGCATCAACCCTAGCACCGGCGGCTTCCTGGGCATTGGAAACGGCTTCGCGGTCGTTAGAAACTTCCCCATCGCCACCCCCACTGTTGCCGGCGCAACCTTCCAGCCGCAGCCTGAGTTCCCCGCCATCGACGCCGCCAACAACGCCTGGATCCCACTCCAGACCATCTACTCCCCCACCGGCAGCGCGACGCCCGAACCGGGCCTGTATAAGATCTCGACCACAGGCGCAGCCACCACCTACTTCTCCGGCACCGGCACCAACACCGGCACTAAGATCTTCACCGGCGCCAATTTCTACCAGGCCTTCGGCGCTGCGGTCGATGGCAACGGAAACATCTGGGTCACCAACCGCTTCAACCCCTCGCTCGGCGGCAACGCAGCAGCGCCCGGCGCCAACACCATCGTCGAGCTCACCAGTGCCGGCGTGGCCGTTTCCCCATCCACCAACTACACCTACGGCGGCATCCTCGACGATCCCCTCAACATCGCCATCGATCCCTCCGGAGACATCTGGGTAACCAACTACGGCGGCAGCAAGCTCGTCGAAATCATCGGCGGCGCCGCTCCCGTGGTCACGCCCCTGTCCAACGCAGCCAACAGCGGCAAGCTCGCCACCGCGCCGTAGACCCCCGCGGTTTCCCGTAGCCAGTCCCGCAACGCCCGCCGCGCGCATCCAGCTCGGCGGGCGTTTCAATTTCGACACCAGGCCCACCCGCGTAATCGTCGCCCAAACCCCCGCGTATCGTATACTGACCGCGTTCCCACTCCGTCGAGGCCCGTCTTGTATACGCTCCCAGGTAAGCAAACTTCCTGCCCCCGCCGTGTCCTTGGCAAGGCTCTAGTTCTCTCCGCAACCCTCCTGCTCACGCTGGGCGTCTTCGCGCTCACCGGTTGCGGCGGAAGTGGCACGCCCCCGGTCTCAGCAATCACCATCAGCGGTCCGGCGAGCGACACCATCGATCCCTCCAATTCGGCCAGCTTTACGGCCACGGTGACCGGAGGTCCGGCTATGGCGGGCGTTTCCTGGAGCCTCGCGGGTTGCACTGCAAGCAGCTGTGGCACCCTCTCAAACTCGACCACCACAGGCGTCACCTACACCGCGCCGGCCACAGTCGCGACCGCCTTCACGGTAAGCCTCACAGCGACGTCGGTGGCCCTGTCCACCATCACGCAGACAGTGAAGCTCAACGTCCCGATCAACCCAGCGATCACGACGCCAGCGGGCGCGTTACCGGGAGCGACCTTCGGCGCAGCGTATACCACGAGCCTGGCCGCAACCGGCGGCATCACGCCCTACACCTGGTCGATCACGCAAGGCGCCCTGCCCACCGGCCTCGGCATCTCAAGCACCACCGGCGCGATCAGTGGCAGCTCCACCGCAGCCGGCACAGCCAGCTTCACGGTCACCATCACCGACTCCGGCTCGCCGGCCCTCACGGCCTCCAGCGCCTTCACCCTCACGACCCTCTACCCGCCCCTCGCCGTGACCACCACCGCTCTCCCCAACGGCGTCGAAGGCACGGCGTACTCCGCCACCCTCGCAGCCACCGGCGGCAGCAGCACCGGCTACACCTGGACCGTGCTCTCCGGCACCGGCCTCAGCGCCGTAGGCCTCACACTCTCCCCAAGCGGCGCGATCACCGGCACCCCCAACGCCGGCGAGACTGCGGTCCCGTTCACCGTGCAGGTCACCGACTCAGCCGGCAACAAGGCCACCGCAACCCTCACCCTTACGGTCACGGCAGTAGCCTTCCAGGGCCAGGTCCTGAGCGGCACCACCGCCGTCAACGGAGCGACCATCCAGCTCTACGCCGCAGGCTCCACCGGCAATAGCAGTGCCGCTATCCCGATGCTCACGCAAACCGTGATCTCTGACGCTCTCGGCATGTTCCAGCTCACCGGCGACTACACCTGCGGCCAGAGCAGCACCGGTCAGACGATCCCCGCCACCGCGCAGCTCTACCTCGTAGCCAGCGGCGGCACCACCTCGACCACCTCAACCACCAGCAACCCCGCGCTCACGATGGTCACGGCAGTAGGCCCCTGCACCAACCTAACGTCGACCTCCTTCGACACCCTCAACGAGCTCACCACGGCAGCTGCCGCCTGGGCCTTAGCGCCCTTCGCCAGCAGCACCACCAACCTCGGCGCATCCGCGACCAACACCCTGGGCCTCACCAACGCCTTCCTCGACGCAGCCTTACTCGCGAACCCCGCCACCGGCGCCCCGGCAACCCTCCCCACCAACCTAACGGTAGAAACCAGCAAGCTAGCCGCCCTCGCCGACGCACTCAACAGCTGCACCACCGGCACCGGTACAGCATGCTCCGCGCTCTTCACAGCAGCCACACCGCCCACCGGCACCGCACCGACCGACACGTTCACCGCGGCGCTCAACATCGCGCACAACCCAGGCCAGAACGTAGCCGCGATCTTCGCGACGATCCCCACCACCCCACCCTTCCCCACCACCCTCACGGCCTCGCCCAACGACTGGACCATGTCGTTAACCGTCACCGGCGGCGGCCTCAACATGCCCACCGCCCTCGGCATCGACAGCCAGAACAACATCTGGGTAGCCAACTACAACGACCCACTCTCGGCTTTCAATCCGCAAGGCACGCCGCTCTCCGCCACCGGTTACGCTTTCTACGACCTGGTCAACACCTACGGTCTGGCCATCGATCCCTCCAACAACATCTGGATCACCAACGCCAACGCCCCAGGCGGCAATGGCAGCGTCTTCAAAATCTTCGGCGTCAACGACCCCGCCACCCTCGGCACCTCCAGCGGCTTCGTCGACGGCTCTTACGATGTCCCCTACGCCATCGCCGCCGACACCAACGGCAACATCTACCTCGCCAACAGCGGCAACTCCTCCGTCACCGTCCTCAACAGCTCCGGCACCGACATCGCCCCCGACCTCGGCGCTTCCCTCAACCTTGTCGCCTTCCCCCTGGCCGTCGCTATCGACTCAACCCACGGCTTCTGGCTCTCCGGCGAGACCAACGTCGTCCACTACGCTGGTCCAAACGCTCCCACTCCCGGTGCCGCGCTCGCCAACGTTACCTGCTGCGGTGAGTCCTACGGTATGGCCACCGACGCCCAGGGCAACCTCTGGGTCGCCGACATCCTCGGCCCCGGCACCAGCGGTGGTGGCGCCGTCGCCGAAATCGTCACCGACTCCTCCGGCAACGCCACCGCCCCCATCAGCGGCCTCAATACCGGCGGCATCAACTACCCCATCTCCGTCGCCGTCGACGCCGCACAGAATGTCTGGTTCTCCAACACCATCGGTAACTCCATCACCGAGCTCGCCGGTGCCTCAAACACTCTTCCCGTCGGTACCGCCCTCTCCCCCTCCACCGGTGTCTATGGCTTCGGCGGCTTCGGACTCGATGCCTCTCTCGCCGACCCCTTCACCCTTCTTCCCGATCGCTCAGGCAATCTCTGGGTCTCCAACGAAGGGCTCAACACCATCACCATGTTCTTCGGCCTGGCCGCTCCCACGGTCACTCCCCTCCAACCCGTCCCCACCGCACCATAATGTCCAAGCCTCACCCACTACCTTTGGTGTCAATTTGTTTACCCTGGGGATACCCGCCCTATGCCATCCTTGTTAATAACTTGGCTATTACACCAATAGGGTCGCTCAATCGCTACACGATCCAAAATAAATTTATCGAACACTGAAAGTTTGAGATTATAGTTTTCTAATCTCTATCTGCGTTTGGCGGCCGCCCCTATTGGTAATCGCAAAAGGCAGCCGAAGTACCTGACCCCTGCATCGGTTACATCGGAGACCCATAATGAAGCTCTCGGCCCTTTCCAGCCTGTCTGTTCTCTCTCTCTGCATTGGAACCCTCACTCTGGTAGGTTGTGGCGGGAGCTTTACCATGCCCGACTCTGTCGTAAACCCCCAGGGAGCCACTCCACCCGTCTTCGGTGGCGTCTACGGCGGCCACGCGCCCATCGTGGGCTCTCACGTCTATCTCCTCTCGCCCAGCACCACCAGCTATGGCGGCGTCGCCACGTCCCTGCTCACCGGGACCTCCACGGCCGGCGGCCCAATCTTTACCAATCCGGCTACTGGCGGCGACCCCAACATCCCCGCGGGGTGGAACTACGTCGTTACCGATAACAACGGCGCGTTCAACCTGACCGGTGGCTACACCTGCACAACCGGCGAGCCCGTCTACATCTACTCCTATGGCGGCAACGCTACGGGTGGAAATCCCGTCACGAATCCCAACACCGGCATCGTCCTGCTTGCCATCCTGGGCGTCTGCCCGGCCAACCTCACCAGCAACACTGGGAACTTCTCCTCTGGCAGCACCGCCCTCCAGTACATCTACGTGAACGAGGTCTCCACGGTCGCCGCCGCGTATGTCTTCCAGCCCTTTACGACCACGGCAACCACCGCCGCCTTGAGCAGCGCCATCTACGTGGGCACCTCCGGCACCGGGCAGGCACAGGTCGGTATTGAAAATGCTGCGCTTACCGCCGGCCAACTCTACGACGTCCAGGGCGGTGGCACCTTGTCCAGTGTTCCCGTTGGCGAAGGCCATGTCGCCAACTTTCAGACTCAGAGCGAGACAATTGAATTCGTCGGTGGGTTACCCGTTCTCATCACCACACCCAACGCCGGCAACGGGATCGTGCCCCAGGCCACCATCGATACCCTCGCCAACATCCTCGCGGGTTGCGTCGACTCCACTGGCGCCACAGCCACCCAGTGCACCACGCTGTTCGCCAACACCACGGAGACCGGCGACATCAACACCGGCAACATCATACCCACCGACACCGCCCGCGCGGCCATCAACCTCGCGCGTTATCCGGCTGGCAACAACAGCACGACTCACACACCCACAAGCGTTACCGCGATTTATGGGCTCAGCACGGGCACGGTTCCCTACACCCCCCACCTCACCGCGCGGCCAAATGACTTCACCCTCGGCATCCTCTACCCGTTCGATGAGGTTGGCGGCTATGGATCCGCAAACTCTGACGTCGAGAAGGCAGAAAGTATCGCAGTCGACAACGTAGGCCAGATCTGGATCACCGCACAGGCTGGCGGCAACGGCTCCACGAACCCAAGCCCCAGCGCCGATCGCTGGTCGCCCCTCGGCGTCGTCAACACCACCAATAACACCTCAGCTAACGGAAATTACATGTACGGTTACGTCTCCATCGACGGCAATAACAATGCATGGACAGGAAACGCAGCCAGCACCAGCAGCATCCTCTTTGCTGGTTCGGCTGGTAACTTTAAGACCACCTATGGCGCTGGCTATACCACCGCCTACACCGTAGTTGCCACGAACGCAGGCGACGCCTACTTCTTCGCCTCCAACGCCGGGGGTACCACTACCCCCGTCACTGGCCCCACCTACGACACCTTCGGCAACTCCGAGATGTGGGAGTATGCAACAGGCGGCGCGCTACTGAGTAATAGCGCCAGATGCAATGGCACTAACCGGGCCTTTGTTTACTATTGCATCAGCCAAAGCTCCGGCACCACGATCTTCCCCGCTGGCGATTACGTAGCGCACGGTGCGATCGAAAGCACAGCAGCCGGCGGGAACCTCTGGCTCACCAGCGAAAACGCCGACCTGATCGCAAGAGTGACGCCCACGGGCTCGGCTCTTTGGACGGTCAACACCGCTAAACAGCCCGAGTTCCCCGCGATTGACGCTGGTGGCAACGGCTGGATTCCCGGATACGAGGCCGGTGAAGTCTACAAAGTCACCGCCGCCGGCACCTCGACAACGCTCACCAGCGGCACCACCGGAGCCAATCCAACCGGAGCAACCTTGGTTTTCCCCTTCGGCGCAGCAGTCGATGGGAATAACAATGTATGGATCACCAATCGTTGCGGTCCCAATAACACCTGCGGAACTGTCACGGATTCCAGCACCATCGTCGAGATCAACGGCAGCAATAACCAGGCCATCTCCCCACCCACGAATTACAGCCCCATCTTCTATTCAACGACCAACGCTTCGATCAAGGAATTAACCGATCCCCTCAACATTGCTATCGATCCCTCGGGTAATATCTGGATCACGGACTACGTTGGTACCACCGGGAACGGTTCGGTCGTCGAGATTGTCGGGGCTGCAGCCCCGGTAGTTACCCCGCTGGCGGCCGCCGCGGGTAACAACAAACTCGGCGCCAAGCCTTAACCTTTACCGCAAAACCCCCAGCCCTCGGCGCAGGCTCTGCGCCGAGGGTTTTTTCGTTAACCCGCCCACTCGCGTAAACTAGCCTCTCTTTCCGAATTCCGATAGAGGGCCACCCGTTGCGCACCAGCCTCCTCCGCCAGCATCCCCGCACCATCTCCGCCTCATCTGCCTCAAAGAAGGTCCATTCGGTCTTGGCGGCGGGCATCCTGCCCGTTCTTCTACTGGCGCTCGGGCTAAACACCCTCACCGGCTGCGGTGGTCAGACAAGCTATCCCACCGCGATTACCGTCACCGGCCCCGCCAGCGACACCATCGACCCAGGCGCCTCCGCCAACTTCACCGCCACCGTCACCGGCGGCCCCCTGAACGCCGGCGTCACCTGGAGCCTGAACGACTGCACAGTGTCCGCCTGCGGCACCCTCTCGAACACCACCACCACCTATGTCACCTACACCGCCCCAATCACGGTGACCACAGCCTTCACCGTCACGCTAACCGCCTCGGCTCTCGACAAGCCCACTATCGCTCAAACAGTCACCCTCAACGTCCCGATCAACCCCACGATCACCACTCCAGCCGGCACATTACCGGGAGCGACCTTCGGCGCAGCGTACACAGCGAGCCTGGCTGCAACGGGCGGCATCACGCCCTACACCTGGTCGATCACGCAAGGCGCCCTGCCCACCGGTCTAAGCATCTCAAGCACCACCGGCGCGATCAGTGGCAGCTCCACCGCAGCCGGCACGGCGAGCTTCACCGTCACTATCACCGACTCCGGCTCGCCGGCCCTCACGGCCTCCAGCGCCTTCACCCTCACCACCGTCTATCCGCCGCTAAGCGTCACCACCACTTCCTTGCCGAACGGCGTCGAAGGCACGGCGTACTCCGCGACCCTCGCAGCGACCGGCGGCAGCAGCACCGGCTACACCTGGAGCGTGCTCTCCGGCACCGGCCTCAGCGCCGTAGGCCTCACACTCTCCCCAAGCGGCGCGATCACCGGCACCCCCAACGCCGGCGAGAACGCCGTCCCGTTCACCGTGCAGGTCACCGACTCAGCCGGCAACAAAGCCACCGCAACCCTCACCCTCACCGTCACGGCAGTAGCCTTCCAGGGCCAGGTCCTGAGCGGAACAACCGCCGTCAACGGAGCGACCATCCAGCTCTACGCTGCAGGCTCCACCGGCAATAGCAGCGCCGCCATCCCGATGCTCACGCAAACCGTGATCACCGACGCTCTGGGCATGTTCCAGCTCACCGGCAACTACACCTGCGGCCAGAGCAGCACCGGCCAGGCGATCCCCGCGACCGCGCAACTCTACCTCGTAGCGAGCGGCGGCACCACCAGCACCACCTCGACCACCAGCAACCCCGCGCTCACGATGGTCACCGCCGTAGGCCCCTGCACCAACCTCACCGCCACCTCCTTCGACACGCTCAACGAGCTCACCACGGCAGCCGCGGCCTGGGCTCTCGCACCCTTCGCCAGCAGCACCACCAACCTCGGCGCATCGGCGACCAACACCCTGGGCCTCACCAACGCCTTCCTCGACGCAGCCTTACTCGCGAACCCCGCCACCGGCGCCCCGGCAACGCTCCCCACCAACCTCACCGTAGAAACCAGCAAGCTAGCCGCCCTCGCCGACGCACTCAACAGCTGCACCACCGGCACCGGTACAGCATGCTCCGCGCTCTTCACGGCAGCCACGCCTCCCACCGGCACCGCACCCACCGACACCTTCACCGCGGCGCTCAACATCGCGCACAACCCAGGCCAGAACGTAGCCGCGATCTTCGCGACGATCCCCACCACCCCACCCTTCCCCACCACCCTCACGGCCTCGCCCAACGACTGGACCATGTCGTTAACCGTCACCGGCGGCGGCCTCAACATGCCCACCGCCCTCGGCATCGACACACAAAACAACATCTGGGTAGTCAACCAGGACGGCCCGCTCTCGGCCTTCACCGCGCAAGGCACGCCACTCTCCGCCACCGGCTATGGCGCGGGCAGCATCGCCCAGGTCTACGGCCTGGCCATCGACCCCTCCAACGACATCTGGGTCACCAACTACAACGGCAACGGCGGCACCGGCAGCGTCACCAAGTTCTTCGGCGTCAACGACCCCGCCACCCTCGGCACCTCCACCTCCACCGCAGACTCCATCTGCTATCCCACCGCGGCCGCCGCCGACACCAACGGCAACATCTTCATCGCCAACGAAGAGTGCTCTTCCGCCACCATCCTCGACAGCGCCGGCACCGCCGTCACGCCCTACCTTGGCGCCTCCTTCGGCCTCGCCGCCAAACCTCTCTTCCTCGCCGTCGACACCGCGCACGGCCTCTGGCTCTCCAACAACGACAACACCATCGCGCATCTCGCCCCGCCCTCCGCCGCCTATCCCAGCGGACAACTCCTCAGCCATCCCGACTGCTGCTACGACTCCCACGGCCTCGCCACCGACGCACAGGGCAACGTCTGGGTCGCCAACTATCTCAACAGCAGCTTCAGCGAAGTCGGCCCCGACGGCACCGTCCTCATCAGCCAGCAAGCCCTCGCCAGCGGCCTCGCCACTCCCTATGCTGTCGCCATCGACGCCGCCCAGAACGTCTGGTTCACCAACCTCGACGGCTCCTCCATCCTCGAGGTCGCCGGCTCCCCCGCCACCAAACCTGGCACCGAGCTCAGCCCCTCCACCGGCGTCCACGGCCACGGCGGCTTCGGTCTCGATTCCTCCCTCACCGAACCCTACAGCCTCGCCCCCGACCGCTCCGGCAACCTCTGGGTCTCGAACAATGGCCAGAACACCCTCGTCATGTTCTTCGGCCTCACCACCCCCACGGTCACCCCTCTCCAACCCGTTCCTACCGCTCCCTAGGCTCGGTGCTCTCCTAGCAACAAATTAGCTCAAACGGATTTGCTAAAACGGATTAACTGAATCGGATCGCGATGCTGAATTCTGGAAGAATTGTGAGAGTTATCTCATCCGAACGGTTAGACTTGTACTACTACTCAGGTTGACTTTTCCCTGCAAATATTTGGAGTTTCCCATGAAGCCCTTTCTCTCTTCCAGTGGCTGTACCCTCCGTGTGTCTTTTCTGGCCCTTAGCGCGTCTCTGGCCGTCGGCACCCTCGCCCTTACCGGCTGTGCCGGCGTCACCACGATCCCAGACACCACGCTCCCCGGTTCGTCCGCGCAGTCCGGCGCCCTTCAAGGCAGCGTCTTCGGAGGCCATGCTCCCATCGTTGGAGCACATGTTTACGTTTTGCAGGCGGGCACCACCGGCTACGCCTCTGCTGCCAATTCCGAGCTCACCGCCGGCGACGGAACGGACGCTAACGGAACCTACGTCCTGACTGACGCGTCCGGCGCGTTCAATATCACGGGCGAATATGCCTGCACCCCGGGCCACCCCGTCTATCTGGCCGCTGTTGGTGGCTCCTCTACCGCCAATCCCACGATCACCATTACGTCCGCGACGTTCACCGAGACTGGCAACAGCGGCAAATATAAAGTCACCTTCCAGGCACAGAACACGCTCGCCGCAGGGCAGACTGTTACGTTTTCCGGTCTCACGGGCGGCTATAGCCAGTTGAACGGCACCACCCAGACCGTCATAGCTCCCGTCACGTCTACATCGTTCACCATTGGATTTACCGGTGCCCATGGATCGCTGAGCGGATCCACCACTGGCTCTGCCATATTCGGCGTAAGCACCTCCCTTACCAACCTCGTGACTCTGGGTAAGTGCCCCACGTCCGGCAATTTCTCCACGCCTGGCAATGGCGCCCTCTCCATGGTCTTCATGAATGAGGTCTCCACCGTCGCCACCGCGTTCGGCTTCTCCGGCTTCGGATCATCAGCCTTCAACATAGGCGCTCCCACCACCAACCTGTTGGGTATTCAGAACGCCGCCGTCAACGCTGGCCAACTCTATAACATCCAGGGCGCGAATCTCAGCACCACCACGGATGGCGACGACCACATCGCGCGCTCGACCACCCCGGCAGGCAATGGCATCGTTCCACAGGCCACCCTCGATACCCTCGCCGACATCCTTTCTTCCTGTATCGACTCCAGTGGTGCGACCTCCAGCCAGTGCACCACTCTCTTCCAGTACGCCACCTCCACCGGCGCACCCGGCGGTACGCAACCCACGGACACGGCGACCGCTGCCTTCAACATCGCTCACTTCCCGGGCGGTTCCAATGCCAACAATGCTGCGTTCATGACCTTCCTGTTTGCCCTGCAGTCCTCCGGCGTTGTCCCCTTCACTCCCCACCTCACTACCCAGCCCAGCGACTTCTCCATCGCCATCCAGTATCCGGCTTCCTCCAATCCCGACATGGGGAACCCGGAGAGCATCGCCATCGACGGCTCAGGCAATGTCTTCTTCACCAACCAGAGCACCGGCTTCATCACCAAGCTGCTGCCCACCGGAGCGAACTCGTTCAACTACAACGCCGGCGAAACTCCCGGCTACCTGGCGATCGACCCCACCGGCAGCCCCAACACTCCGGCCAATAACAACGTCTGGTTTGGCGGCATTGGCGACGGCAGTCCCATCGATGAACTCACCAATGCTGGCACCCTCAAGGCCCACACCGCCTCCATTTACGGCACCGTCTCCGCCGCTGCCATCGACAGCAGCGGCGACTTCTACTTTGTCAGCGCCGGGCCATTCGATGTCTACGAACTCACCAGCACCATGGGCAACGCTGCGCACTCCCCCTTCTCCGCCTCCAACACCTGCATCCCCAGCGGCGATACCTACGATCACCTCGCCGTCGATAGTTCCCAACAGTTGTGGGCTTCGGATGAACACGGTGGCGTACTCTGCCGTTTCACCGCCACCGGTACCGTGGCGCCAAATTTCCCCGTCAGTCTGGGTACGGGTTCGTTTCCTGAGGCCATCGGCATTGACTCCAACGCTGCCGCATGGGTCACCGAGGAAGACTCCAACCAGGTGGACCAGGTGACCATTCACAACGGCAATAACAAGGTCACCGTCAACACGCTGACCAGCGCCTCCACAGGAGCTACGTTCAACCAGCCGTTCTCCGCGACCATCGACGGTGCGGACAATATCTGGGTCACCAATCGCGGAAGCAATACCATCACCGAACTGAACAACGCCGGTGCTGCCATCTCTCCCGCCCTCAATTACCAGTCCGGCACCGGCATCCTGAACGATCCCCTCAATGCCGCCATCGACGGCTCTGGCAATGTCTGGATCACCAACTACACCGGCCAGGAGATTGTAGAGCTGGTTGGCGCAGCAGCCCCCACCGTCACCCCACTCTCCTACGCCTCTGGATTAGCTAACGGACTGGGCGCCAAACCTTAAACCCCCAGGGCTTCCACTCCGCTGGTGTCCTGCCAGGGAGTGGAAGCGTCTCAGGGCAAGGCTTGTGCATTGTGCAGGTAGAATCATTCCTGCATGAGGCACGATTTCCCATCGACGCTCCCCCGTCTTCATCTCGCCGCACTTGACAGCATGCTCTCCTCGCTGTGGCTCAAAATCGCCAGAATTTCTTCCGCTCAAAATCGTCGGGTGCGTCATTTCACCCAACTCCGGGCACAGCCTCGCCATTTCGCAATTTGTGCGACCCGAAACCAAGGTCAAGCAGTCGATTTGCAACACGAAACCCACCTCAGTCGCGCACAAAACGCACGGATTTTGCCAGAAATCGCCCCGAATCCGCCCCTTCTCCGACAGGCGGCCGCCTGATGTCCACCCGCGTCCGGTCCTTCTGCAAAATAAATCTGGGCCTCGCCGTAGGCCCCGCCCGCCCGGACGGATTCCATGCCCTATCCACCGTCTACCAGACCCTACAACTGCATGATTTTGTGACAGTTACGGCCACCCGTGCTGCCGAAACAACCATCGAGATTACCTCCAATCACCGCGGCGTTCCCCGCTCCGAAGCCAACAGCGCCGAGCGCAACACCGCCTGGCGCATAGTCCAAAAGACCCTCGACCGCCTCCAAATCACCGCCAAAGTCCACATTCACATCGAAAAGACCCTCCCCATCCAAGGCGGCATGGGCGCCGGCTCGGCCAACGCAGTAGCCGCAACTCTAGGACTAGAAAGGGAGTTAGGCCTCGCTTTGCCGGGACCAGCGCGCCTCGAACTGGCCGCGGAAGTAGGTTCGGACGTCCCCCTCTTCCTCCTGGGCGGCACGGTCCTGGGCCTAGGGCGCGGCGAAGAAATCTACCCCCTCCCCGACTCCCCACCCGTCCCTTGTGTCGTTGCTTTGCCTGACATTGGAGTCTCGACAGCCCTTGCCTTTCAACAACTTGACGCCGAACAATTGACTTCCAACCCATCTGTGGATAAACTAAAGCAGTTGAGCCGCGCTCTAGCCTCTGTCTGGTCGACAACTGGCGTCGAGTCTGGCCCCTCCGGTATTGCTTTTACGAACCGCACTGGACTGATTCCAGGCGACTTACCTTCGGGTAGGGCCTCAGAAATGAGGGACGTATCAGGCGATCTGGCCGAGAATCCCCTTCTCGCGCTTGTCCGCACCGGGATTGAGAACGACTTCGAAGAAGTCGTCTTCTCGCAGCATCCCTCCTTGCGTTCAACCAAGCGTGATTTAGTGGGAAGTTCAAGCGAATCTGCGATTTACGCAGCTCTCTCGGGTTCTGGTTCGGCGTTGTTTGGACTCTATAAGTCACAAACAGACGCTCTCGCCGCTCAACATCGTGTCCAACAAAACGGCACGCGGGCAATCTTAACCGAAACCCTGCCTCGCCGGAAATATTGGAATACGATGTTCGCAGAGTAACTTTCCCGGCAACAAGCGCGCCGGCAGTACTGGGCGATCGACTAATGGTAGGTCAAGTGCCTTTGACGCACTTTGTCTAGGTTCGAATCCTAGTCGCCCAGCCATTCAGTCGTTCGCTGGATTTACAGAGTGAGTGATCTGTAAGTTCTGCGCACAGATGAAGTTAGGGAACTTTTGATTTTTCGCGATGGAACCGATATCGCCCAAGATTCGCAAGGCCCGCACATGTATCTCGGCACAAAGCCGATGCGCGGGAGTAGCAAGAAGTTTGCAGTTGGCCAAGGGATGAACCAATCCCAAGGCAATACAGAAGGAACCAAGCTCTCGCACCATGCACACGACCGGTGATGAAACAGTGCCGGCCGCATAGCAGTAAGGCAAGCAGTATGGAATAACCCAAAGGTCAACCAGCCTGGAGGATTTCAACGTGAGCGAACAAGACACGACTGTGGTTCCTTTCCCGAGTTCTATTAAAGAAGTCTCCACCGCAACGGCCACATCGGCCTCACCTGCGGTGGAGCAACCGAAGCAAGTCCCCGAGCCACTTGTAACGCCGGCGACCTCTGCCACGGGCACAAAGGCGGTAGACCCGAAAGCAGGAGAGAAAAAACGCTCCTCACGCCTGAGTGAAGACAAGCGCTTCAAGATCTTCTCCGGCTCGGCGAACCGGCCGTTGGCGGAGGAGATTGGTAAGTTTCTGGGTGTACCTGTCGGGGAGACGCGGTTACAACGCTTCTCCGATGGCGAAACCCACTTTCAGCTCATTGAAAATGTGCGTGGCGCGGACGTATTCCTGATCCAGCCCACATGTCGTCCAGTGGACCAACACCTGGTTGAACTGTTGATTATGATGGACGCGCTGAAGCGGGCCTCAGCAGGGCGAATCACGGTGGTGGTTCCGTACTACGGCTATGCACGGCAGGATCGTAAGGATCGCCCCCGCGTAGCAATTACCTCCAAGCTGGTAGCGGATCTTCTTACTACCGCCGGAGCGAATCGGGCATTGTTTGTAGATTTGCATGCGGCGCAGATCCAGGGCTTTTTCAATATCCCGGTGGATCATCTGTTCGCCAGCCCGGTGCTGGTTGGATACTTCCGAGACTTGAAGCTGCCGAATCTTACGGTGGTGAGTCCGGATGCAGGCGGTGTAGAGCGCGCGAGATTTTTTGCGCAGAGATTAGAAGTGCCTTTGGCGATCGTTGATAAACGCAGGACTGATATCAACGTGACCGAAGTGATGAACGTGATTGGCGATGTGCGCGGGCGGACTTGCTTGATCCTCGACGACATCATCGACACCGCGGGAACGCTGGTGAAGACGGCGGAGGCGTTGTTGGAGCAGGGTGCCGAAAAGGTTTATGCGTGCGCCACGCACGCAGTCCTCTCAGGCCCGGCTGTGGAGAGAATCAGGGCGTCGAAATTGGAAGAGGTCGTTGTGACGAATACGGTCCCCCTCTCCGAGGAAGCGCAGCAGTTGAGCAAGATCAAGGTGCTATCGATCGCCGGATTGTTAGGTAGAGCGATTGAGAGCATTCACATGGAGACGTCGGTATCGACGCTCTTCAACTAGAGTTTTGCAGTTTGCAAGATGATTTGCGATGCAGGAAAGGGAGCGAGGCTCAACCTCGTGCCCGAAAGGACAAAGAAGATGGCAGAGAAAAAGATTGAAGCGGTGGTGGCAACTCCCCGCACAGGAACATTCAACAAGAACCACGCGCGCCGTGTGCGCGTACAGGGACTGATTCCGGCCGTTGTGTATGGCGCGGGCAAAGAGTCGGTTGCGGTGACGGTTGATCCCAAGGTGATCACCAAGATTTTGTACGGCGAGTCTGGCCACAACACAATCTTCGATCTCACGATTGAAGGCCACGCCGCGGCGAAGGCCATGATCGTCGATTGGCAGCACGAGCCCATCAAAGGCAAGCTGTTGCACATCGATCTGAAGCGCATCGCGATGGACAAGTCGATGACGGTGTCGGTTGAGGTCAAGCTGATCGGCATTCCTGTCGGCGTGAAGACGGGCGGTGGAATTCTGAGCCAGGTGCTGCACGAGGTTGAGATCGAGTGCCTGCCGGCCGATATTCCGGGCCACATCGATGTGGACGTTAGCGGCCTCGAAGTTAATGGAGCGGTCCATATCTCTGACCTGCCGCATTCGGACAAGATAACGTTCCTGGGCGACGAAGATGCGCTGGTTGCTCACGTGACCGTGATGAAGGAAGAGGTT
>Ga0302325_10000778_pt1 | contig 85422 bp, 75 predicted proteins | sample Palsa_T0_2_FD_201948 | JGI IMG/M metagenome (GOLD analysis project Ga0302325, IMG submission 201948) | Peat permafrost microbial communities from Stordalen Mire near Abisko, Sweden - Palsa_T0_2 | ecosystem: Environmental > Terrestrial > Soil > Palsa > Peat permafrost | place: Sweden: Abisko... | reverse complement strand
GGTCGTAGCGGTCGTCCGTCCAGTCGATGCGGCTGACGACGACGACCGCGCGTTTGCCGTCGGGCGAGATCGCCGGTGACGTGACGGCGACGAGCTTGCGAAGATCGTCGAGCTGCATGGTGCGCGGGGCCGCCGGGGCACTGACAAAGGTCGCCGCCGCGAGGACCGCGGCGGCGACGGGAACGGCGGCGAGGCTGCGTCGGGTCACGCGACGCTCGCGGGGATCTTCGAGCCGACCATTCGGGTGAGGTCGGCCAAGCGGCACGAGTACCCCCACTCGTTGTCGTACCAGGCCGCGATCTGGATCAAGTCGCCCAGCGCGTTGGTCAGCTTGCCGTCGATGATCGAGCTGTGCGGGTTGCGCTTGAAATCGCTCGACACCAGCTCTTCCTCGGTATACTCGACGTACTCGCGCAGTCCGCCCTGCGCGGCGCCGCGCAGGATCGCGTTGAGATCGTCGCGCGTCGTCTCCTTCTTGGTTTGCACGACGAGGTACACCAGCGAGACGGTCGGGGTCGGCACGCGCAGGGCGAACCCGTCGAAGGTGCCTTGAACCTCGGGGATGGTCAGGTAGAGCGCTTTGGCCGCGCCGGTCGAGGTCGGAATGATGTTGGTCGCGGCATTGCGCGCGCGGCGCCAATCCTTGTGCGGCGCGTCGAGGATGTTCTGGTCGTTGGTGTACGAGTGGATCGTCGACATGAAGCCTTTGACCCAGCCCAGGTTGTCGACGATCGGCTTGACGGCGGTGGCCAAGCAGTTCGTCGTGCACGACGCGTTCGAGATGATGTCATGCTTGGCGGCGTCGTAGCGCTCGTCGTTGACGCCCAGGACGATGGTGATGTCCTCGCCTTTGGCCGGCGCGGAGATGATGACTTTCTTGGCGCCGCCGCCGTCGATGTGCGCCCGCGCCTTGGCGGCGTCGGTGAAGATCCCGGTCGACTCGACCACCAGGTCGACGCCGAGGTCGCGCCAGGGCAGCTTGGCGGGATCGCGCTCGGCCAGCACCTTGATCGTGCGGCCGTCGATCAGGACGGCGTCAGTCGATGCGCTGACGTCGCCGGCGAACGTGCCGTAGTTGGAGTCGTACTTGAACAGGTGCGCGCACTCGGCGGCGCTGGTCAGGTCGTTGACCGCGGCGATCTCGAGGTCCGGATACCGCTCGAGGAGGGCCTTGGTGAAGTTGCGGCCGATCCGGCCGAACCCGTTGATTCCGATGCGCATAGCCCGCTCGCTTTAGACGAAGGAAACTTCCGGCTCCTCTCGTTCGCCGCGCAATCGCTTGACCAGTCGCATCACGGCCGCGAGCCGGCCGTTGAGCGTTGGCTTGCCGACGGGGGGATTGCAGCGGCGGCCGAGCTCGGCCAGCGTCTCGTCCGGGTGGGTGAGCCGCAGCTGGGCCGCTTCGCGGAGCGCCGGCGAAAGGTTGCGCAAACCGTAGGCGTCGGCGAGGTATTGGATCGCCTCGCGCTGCTTCGCCGCCGCCGCGGCGGCCCGCACGACGTTGGCGGCCTCGGTGTTGACCAGCCGATGGATGCGATTCTTGGTCTCCTTGATCGCACGAACGTCTTCGAGGCGCAGAACGGCGCCCGACGCGCCGATCGCGCCCAGCACCGTGACGATCGCGTCGAGGCCCTTGAGGTAGACGACGTGGCGGCGCTTGCGCAGCATCGTGCGCGATCCGACGCCCTCGCCGGCGACCAGCCCGGCGATGCGCTCGGCCCGCACCTTGTCGGCGAGCGCGAACTCGAGGTGGTAGCCGTGTGCCGGCGTGGCGACCGAGCCCGCGCACAGGAAGGCCGCGCGCAGCTCGGCCCGCCGCTCGGCGCGTCGGCGCGGTTTGGGCGGCGGCGCGGCGGGCAGCGGCCCGAGATCGATCTCGAAGGTCGTGGCCTTGTCGAGCCGACGATCGTGACCGCGTCGAACCGACGCGGTCACGCGCTGCTCCTCGAACAGGGTCCGCGCCAAGCGCGCCACCGGCGGGCGCCGCGTCCGAAAGACGAGCTCGCCGCCAACCTCCACGCCGCCGAAGTACGCGAGCCCGTTGCGCAGCGCGGTGCGCACGCCCGGATCGACCGGAATGTCGCGCGCCAAGGCGTCCTTGGCGTCGGCCGAAAGCCGCGAGCGATCAGCCACTTCGGCTCGAGCTCGTCACCTAACCGAGCCACCCGACCGGATCGTCCTTGCGCTCGTCGACGATCTCGTATAAGTCGGCGGGCTTGAGCGACGGCAGCACGCGCTCCGGCACGAGCAGCACGCGCACGGTCAGGAACTTGGTGCGGTAGTGGATCACCAAGACGTCGCCCGCTTTGACGTCATAGCCCGGCTTGAGGGCGCGGCCGTCTTTGGTGATCCGCCCTGCCTCGATCCCGTCTTTGGCCTCGGCGCGCCGCTTGGCGAGCCGCGACACCTTCATGAACTTGTCCAGCCGCAACGGAAGCCGATTCCGTGCCGCGAAGTGCCGCTCATGCCGCTCCACACGACGCGCTTCGAGGGCGAGCTCGGCTGCTGGACCGCGACGATTTGGGAGCCGGCAGCAGGCGACATGCTCGCGCCGTACGTGCTCGGCATTTGGGACTTCGACGGGGTGCTCGCGCAGAGCCGCGAGCGGGTCTTCCCTAACGGCGCGCTCGAGCTGATCGTTCAGCTCGACGAGCCGCACCGGCCCGGGGCGACCGTTGGTGCGCGACCGTTCCCCGCCGTCTGCATCGGCGGCCTGCGGACGACCAGCGAGGTCGTGCAGGGACCGCCGGGCCGCTGCCGCGTTCTGGGCGTGCGCCTGCGGCCGGTCGGCGCGTTCGCGCTCACCGGGTCGGCGCTCGACGATCTGCGCGACATTACGGTCGATCTGCGCGCCGCTGTCGGGCGCGACGCCGACGATCTCGGCGGAAGCTGTCATGCGGCGCGCGACGGTGCGGAGCGCATCCGCATCGTCATCGCCTGGATCGCGAGCCGCGTGTCGCGCGCGAAGCACGTCGACGCGCGCGTTGCGTGGGCGGCGGCGGCGATTGACGCCAGCAACGGCGCGGTCGCAATCGGTGCCCTCGAAGAGACGGTCGGGCGGCGCCGGATGCGCGCCGGCTTTCGCAGCCACGTCGGCGTCGGACCGAAGCGGCTCGCCCGGATCGTGCGTTTCCGCCGCGCGCTCGAGCTAGTGGCGAACGGGGACGGGCTGGCCGACGCTTCGGCCGGCGCCGGTTACTACGACCAAGCCCACTTCAGCACCGAGTTTCGCCGGCATGCCGGAATGACGCCGACGGCGTTTCTGAGCGCGCGGCGCTATCCCGACGGGACGAGCCTGGCCGAAGGGAACTGACGACCGAGCGATTTTTCCAAGACGCCGCCGGCGGCGTGTGGTAGGGTCGACACATGAGCGACCCAACGAACACGACGAGTCAACGCATCTTCCCCGCGCTGCGTTATCGCGACGCGCGGGCCGCGATCCGTTGGCTGTGCGACGTCTTCGGCTTCGTCGAACAGGCCGTGTACGGCGAGGGCGAGCGCGTCGACCATGCCCAGCTCACCTGCGAAGGCGGCATGATCATGCTCGGTACTCTGCGCGACGACGTATTCCACATGAAGACTCCGCGCGAGCTGGGCTACGCCGCGGGCGGCATCTACGTCGTGGTCGGCGACCCCGACGCGCACCATGCGCGCGCCGTCGCAGCCGGCGCGGAGATCATTCGCGAGTTGACCGACCAGGACTACGGCTCGCGCGAGTACTCCGCCCGCGATCCCGAAGGCTACGTCTGGAGTTTCGGAACGTATCAGCCCTAGGGAGCCCTAGCGCGGTGCGACGCCGGCTTCGGGAACCGGAACGCTGATCTGAACCGCAAACCAGCCTGGTTCAGGTATCGGATGTCCGTCTTCGCGCATGGCGTCGAAGTAGTCGGCGATGATCTCCGGCGCCTCTGCGATGACCTGCTCGCGCGTGTCACCCATGAGAAGCACTCCCGGAAGATCGGGCGCCATTGCGCACCAGCCGCCGTCGTCGGCTTGTTCGAGTACGATCGTATAGGTCGTCATGAATCCCTCCACACCCCGTCGATCTGCTTCACGATGGTGACGACAACTCCTCTTGAGAGATCCCGCGGGCCATGGTCGGGAATCGTAACGTCATACGACCTGTCCGGGTGCTTGAAGATGATATGGCTGCCCTTGCCGCGCCGCTTGAACCGCCAGCCTCTGCCTCGCGCGTAAGCGATGAGCGCTCGTGCCGTCATGGCAGCATCGTGACGGCGCGCGATCATGACGGTATTGCGGCGATGTGATGGCGAAGAGCCGGCGATGCCGTTCTCGACGACGATCGCGGGCAGTCTGCCGAAGCCGGCCTGGCTGGCCGAACCGGAGCGCATCTTTCCGAGCTGGCGTCTCGAAGGTCCAGAGTTGGCCGGGGCGCAGCGCGACGCGACGCGCATCGCGATCTCCGAGCAGCTGCGCGCCGGCATCGATACGGTCACCGACGGCGAGCAGTCGCGGAAGCATTTCGTGCATGGGTTCGCCGAACGGCTGGCCGGCATCGACGCGTCGAAGCGGCAGAAGCGTGGGATTCGCGACGATCGCTATGAGGCGGTGTGTCCGACCGTGACCGGCGAGGTGCGGCGTGTCGAACCGATTCACGTCGACGAAATGCGCTTCGCGCGCACGCTCACCGACGGTCCGCTCAAGATCACGATTCCCGGCCCGATGACGTTGGTCGACACGGTGTGCGACGAGACATACGGCAGCCGCGCCGACCTGGCGTTCGCCTTCGCGCGCGCGATTCGCGAGGAGATCGCGGACCTCGTCGAAGTCGGCGTCGACGTCGTGCAGCTCGACGAGCCGGCCTTCAACGTGTACTTCGAGGAGGTTGCTGCCTGGGGCATCGAAGCGGTCGACATCGCGCTCGGTAGCGCCACCTGCACGACCGCCGTGCACGTCTGTTACGGTTACGGAATCCCGGCCAACGTGCAATGGAAAGGGAATCTCGGCGACCGCTGGGACCAATACGCGCACGTGCTGCCGCTGCTGGCCAAGAGCCGCGCCGACCAGATCTCGATCGAGCTCGCCGGCTCGCACGTCCCGCCCGAAGTGCTGGCGCTGGCCGGCGACAAGGTCATCGCCGTCGGCGTCATCGACGTCGCGTCGGACCGCGTCGAAACCCCCGACGACGTGCGCGCGACGATCGAGCTCGCCCGACGCTACCTCGACGAAGATCGCATCGTCTGCTCCACGAACTGCGGAATGGCCCCGATGAACCGCGAGATCGCCTACGCCAAGCTCCGCAGCCTCGCCGAAGGCGCCCTCCTCGCCAGCGTCGGCCTATGACGTTTGTTTTCGCTGCGATTCTTTTGGGGTGACGCAGGTGCCGCGCGCGCGCACGACGAGGATTGGCTCGTCGAGCACGTTGGCGGCCGACGGTGAGAGATCGGGGCGCGCGGTGATGACTTTGTGGGCGGTGAACTCCATCGCGCGCGAGGTGCGGCCGGTGTCGGTGATGCGGCCGCGCGCCTCGATGTAGTCGCCGGCGTACACCGGCGCTTTGAACTCGACCAGGTCGTAGGCGACGAACAGCCCTTCATCGCCGTCGTGGCGGATCAGCAACTCGGTCGCGACGTCACCGAACAGGCCGAGGATGCGCGCGCCGTCGACGAGGTTGCCGCCGTAGTGCGCGTCGTGCGCGCTCATCCGCAGCCGGATCAGCACGTTGCCGTCGCCGTCGCTACGACTCGTCACGCCGCGAGCTTCGCCTGTTGCCACAGATCCTCGAGCTCGTCGAGCGACATGTCGCCGAGCTGTTTGCCGCTGGCGACCGCGTACGCTTCCATGTAACGGAAGCGGCGTTCGAACTTCGCGTTGGCGTCGCGCATCGCGCCTTCGGCGTCGATTCCGAGCCGTCGCGCCAGGTTCACCACGGTGAACAGCACGTCGCCCAGCTCCTCGCGCACGTGTGGATCCTCGGCCGGCAGCAGCCCCGCCGTGTAGCGCGCATCGGCGAACTCGCGCAGCTCTTCGGCCAGCTTCTCGGTGATTTGGCGCGCGTTCTCCCAGTCGAACCCGACCCGTGCGGCCTTCTCTTGCATCTTCTGGCCGCGCTGCAGCGCGCCCAGATGCACCGGGATGCCGTCGAGCTTCGAGGTGCGTGACTGGCCGGTCGCCTCTTGCGCCTTGAGCGCTTCCCAGTTCGCCCACACGCCGGCGACGTCGGCGACCGCCACGTCGCCGAACACGTGCGGATGACGGCGAATCATCTTGTCGGAGAGCCCGTCGATCACGTCGGCGACGGAGAACTTCCCGCGCTCGGTCGCGAGCTGCGAGTGGAAGACGATCTGGAACAGCAGGTCGCCCAGCTCTTCGCACAGCTCGACGTCGGTGCCGCGTTCGATCGCGTCGACGACCTCGTAGGTTTCCTCGATCAGATAGCGCACCAGCGACGCGTGCGTCTGCTCGCGATCCCACGGGCACGAACGGCGCAGGCGCGCCATGATCTCGACCAAGTCGTCCCAGGTGTGATGCGTCGAGCCGGGCGGCAGCGGGATCAGCGGCATGGTGATCGCGGCCGACAGCGTCGCGCGCGGCATGCCGGGGACGATCTCGGCGGTGATGCGCCGCCGGTCGAGCGCGCGCAGCAGGATCGGCAGCCCCAAGAAGTCCGACAGCGGGTTGCCGAGCACGCCGAGGGCCAGATCGCGCTCGTCGAGCCGGTCGGCGAAGACGTCGATGACCTCGCTCGAGCCGCGCAGGAACAGCCCTTGGTCGGCGATGAGCCCGCGCTCGATCGCCACCCCGTCGCTCTCGAGAAACCGGACCAGCTCGGGCGGGGCGAGGACGGTCGCTGCGCGGCCGACGGCGCGAAGCGCCTCGCGGCTGCCCAGCGTCAGCAGGCCCGGGTCGCCCGGTCCGAGGCCAACGATGCGGATCACGATGCCGGGAAGTTCGCGAGGCGGGGGCCTTCCGACTCCCGCCTCGCGCGATCGATCCGTGCCGTCCGGCGAGCTACTTCGTCGCGGTCGGTGCGGGCGCGGCGCTCGCCGGGGCCGGCGGAGCCGCGGGGGCCTGGCTCGGCGGCGGAGGCACCGGCGGGAACAGGTCCTTGTAGCGGTCGTCGTAGATTTCGATCTTCGCGGCCCCGCGCAGCTGCTGCAAGAAGATCGGATACTGCTGCTGCTCCTGCTGCTGGACGAGTTGCTGGCGAATCTGGTCGCTGACGCTCGCCAGGGTGGCCTTCGTCGCGGGCTTCTTGTCCTCGACTTGGATGATGTGGTAGCCGAACGGCGATTTTATCGGCCCCACGATCTGGCCGACCTTGGCGTTGAACGCCGCATCCTGGAACTGCGGGACCATCTGTCCCTTGCCGAAGTAACCGAGCTCGCCGCCCTTGTCCTTGCTGGCCGGGTCGGTCGAGTACTGTTTCGCGAGCGCATCCCAACTGCCGCCGGCTTTGAGCTTGGCCAGCACTTCGTTGGCCGTCTTCTGATCGGCGACCAGAATGTGACGCGCCTTGACCTGGGCGGGCTTGTCGAACGTCGCGTGGTTCTTGTCGAAGTACGCCTTGACGTCGGCGTCGGTCACGTGGACCTGCGGCCCGACGGCCTTCTCGAGGATGAGCTGCTGGCGGAGGATCTGCTGGACGTCCTGCTCGGTGAGGCCCTGGTTCTTGACGATCTGCTCGAACTGGCCCGGCGGGAACTTGGCCCGCGTCTCGGCTTCCTTCTTGTCGATCTCGGCCTGGCTGACGTCGATCTTCTTGTCGCGCGCGTACTGGTCGATCAGGCTCTGCTGGACCATCTGGTTGAGGATCTGCTTGGCCGCGGGGCTGGATTCGAGCTTGTGGTCGAAATCGGCCCGGGTGATCGGCTGACCGTTGACCGCGGCGACGTTGCCCCCGGATGTGCCGCCCGCACAGGCGGCGAGCGTAGCGCCGAGGGCGGCGCTGGCGAGCAGGGTGACGACGCGGTGTGTGCGGGACATCGGAACTCCGTCCAGGCGTGACGTGAAAAGGCGGAGGCCGAGTGCCCTCCGCGCGACCTGCCCCGGGTTCGGCCCCGCCCACAGCGCTCCTTCAGCCGGCGCTGAAATTTCACGAGAAAGCGCTCGCTTACCCCGGTTCGAGGTCGTCGCTGCGGCCAGGGGAGCGCCTTTCGAGCTCCTCGGCGACCCGGTGCGGGTTCGTCGCGACGGTCATCTCCTGGGCGATGGGGTCGTGACGGTCCGGAACCGACGGCAGATCGCGGCGCAGCTCCTCGAGCAGCTCGACGATCTTTGCGGTCTTGCGCTCGGCCAAGATGCTGATCTGCAGATGCAGCCGCGAGCGAGCTTCCTCGATCTCGCTCATTCGGTTCTCGGTGGTGAGGATGACGACGGTCATCAGCAGCGCCGCCAGTTGCAGCAAACCGACCAACCACGGAAACGGCGGCGCGTCGATCGCTTTATAGCCGCCGACTACGAAGATGCCGTTCACTGCGACCCACAGCGCCACGAACAGCAACACGAACAAGATCGTCCGCGGGCGGCCGACGGCCAGGGTGAAGCGCTCGATCGCCCGCTGCTGGAGCGAAGCGCTGGCGAGCGCCTTTCGCTCGAGCTCGGCGATCGAGTCGATCGCGCTGTCGATCTGGCCGGAGAGTTCGTTTTGGTTCACTGCAAGCGACGTACCCGCATGCGCCGCGAGGCCCTCGGCTCTTCCCGATCTGGCCAGTATCGGTTAGAATGCGGCGAAATGACCCAGGGGACGGTACGGGCGTCGAAGTCCTACCTGCGGCTCGTCACGCTTGCCGTGCTCATACCGAGCTGGATGGCGCTCATCGACGGGACGATAGTTAACGTCGGCCTCGACACGATCGCCGGCAACCTCGGGGCAACGATCGACGAAGCGTCCTGGATATCGTCGATCTACGTCGTAGCGGGCGTCTTCGTCATGCCGCTGACCGGCTGGCTGGCGACCAACTACGGCCGCAAAAGAGCGTTCCTCGCGTCGATCGTGCTGTTCACCGTGGGTTCGTTATTGTGCGCGACCTCGCAATCGCTCGGCGAGCTCATCTTGATGCGTTTCGTGCAGGGGATCGGCGGCGGCCTCATGCTGCCGCTCGCGATGGCCGCGCTGGTCGACGCCTATCCGGCGGACGATCTGGCGTCGGCGTTTCGCGTCTACGGCGTCGCGGTGATGGCGGGTCCCGCGCTCGGCCCCGCGCTAGGCGGCTGGATCTTGGCCAACACTTCATGGCCGTGGATCTTCATCATCAACGTCCCGCTCGGAATCGGTGCGTTCTTCCTGGTGTCTTCGGTATTGCGTGATCAGACCGAGCGCGGTGAACGCAGCGCATTCGATTGGACCTCGCTTGCGGTGATGATCGTCGGGTTCTCCGCGCTGCAGTTCGTTCTGCAAGAAGGCCCGCGGCGAGATTGGTTCGACGACCCGCAGATCACGTTCGCGTCGGCGGTCGCGTGCGCCGCGCTGTTTTTCTTCGTCCGCACGCAGCTCAGGGCAGCGATCCCGCTGGTCGATCTCCGTCCGCTCGCGATTCCGTCGTACGCGATCGGCATCGCGCTCGCGCTCATCACTGGCGTCGGCTTCTCCGGGTCCGCGATCATCGTTCCGCTCTACATGCAGGACGTGCTGCGCTACGCACCTGACTTCGCCGGCTACGTCATGGTTCCGACTGCGGTCGGCAGCATCATCGGTACCGAGCTGTCGGGGCGCATCAGCAGGCTCGTGCCTCCTGCGATAGTCGCCGCCGCAAGCTTGGTGCTATGCGCGATCGGGACGTTCTGGTTCGCGTACCTCGGCGACCGCGCCGGGTTCACGGCGGCGGTGCTGCCGCGCGCGATCCAGGGGCTAGGCCTCGGACTGCTGTACGTGCCGCTCAACGTACTGACGATGTCGCACATGCCTCGGCGCTTTTACGACGCGGCGTCGGGGCTGAGCAGCCTGACGCGACAATTGGGTACCGGCTTCGGCTACGCGATCTTGGGCAGCTTCATCGTTCGGATGCGCATCGCCGCGACGACGCTCGCGGCCAGCGGCGCGCGGCACACGACCTCAATGAACGATCCCGGTATGGCCGCGCTCTTCCGCTGGTTCACGGCGCACGGCTATTCGACCGACGATGCCTCGACGGCATCGACGACCGTCCTCCAAGAACTGGTCGCACGCGCCGCTACGTCGGCCGCCTACTCGGAAACATTCGTGATCGTGGCCCTGCTATTCGTCATCTCGCTGCCGTTTCTGGTATTGTTCTACTTGGTGCCGAAGACGAAGGCAGACCCCGTATGAGAACTACCACCACCGAGCGCCACGAGGACTCTCTCACCGGGCCTCCCGAGCCGCCGCGTCGCGAGCGGCTCGGGACGCCGCGTCGCACGCCCTGGCTGCAGATCGCCCTAGCTGCGCTCGCCGTCGGGGCAGCCGTCTATTTCGGTGGGCACTGGTTCTTCTACGACCGGTTCCGCGTCTACACCGACGACGCCATGATCGACACCGATCCGGTGTTCGTCACGGCCAAGGTCTCCGAACGCGTCTCGCGGGTGCTTGTCGACGAGAATCAGTTCGTGCGTCGCGGGCAGCTGATGGTGGTCCTCGACGACGCGAACGAGAGGGCAGCGCTCGACCTCGCGCGCGAGAATCTCATCGCGCTGCAGCGAACCACCAACGAGGCGCGCCATGCGACCTCGCTCGAATCGGAGCTCGAGGCGGCGCAAGTGCGCGAGAACACCGGCGGGGTCGACGCCGCGGTCAAATCGGTCTCGCTGGCGCAGTCGCAAGCCGACGCGGCAATGCGCGGCATCGCGGTGGCCGAGGCGCAAGTGACGTCGGCTCGCGCGCAGCTCGTCGCGGCGGAGGCCGCGGTCCCGGGAGCGCTCGAAGCGCTCCACAAGGCGCAGATGGACCGCGACCGCAACACGGTGCTGGAGCGCCAGGGCTACGTGGCGCAGTCGGCGCTCGACACGGCGGTTGCGGCTCTTTCGGCCGCCCAGAGCGCGTACGACGCTGCCGTGGCCCAGCGCACGGCCGCGCGTTCCGCCGTCGACACCGCCCTCGCCACGCTCGCCCAACAGCGCGCGAACGTTGCCGCCGCGCAGCGGGGGACCACGGCGTCGGCGGCCCAGATCCCGATCGCGCAGGCCAAGATCTCCGAGGTTGCCGCGCCCTCGCGCATCATCAACAAGCAGGACGCCGCGGACGCCGCGCAATCGCAGGCCGACGCGATGGCGGCGCAAGTCAGGCTCGCGCAACTCGCGCTCGACGCCACGCGGATCACCGCGCCGGTCGACGGCTGGATCTCGGCACGCGACGCCGAGGAAGGGGAAACGCTCACCGTCGGCCAGCAGATCATCACCATGTCGCCGGCAAAGCGCATCTACGTCACCGCGAACTACAAGGAGACGCAGATCGACCGGATCCACCCCGGGATGCCGGTCGAGATTTCGGTCGACGCGTGCGGCGGGGCCAAGGTGCGGGGCACGGTCATCGGGTTCGCCCCGATCGCCCAGAACGCGCTCTCGACGCTGCCGACCCTGACCGCCCCGACCAACTTCGTCAAAGTCGCGCAGCGTGTCGGCGTCCGCGTCGCGTTGCCACCGAAAGGCGGCTCCTGCGTGTTCCGCCCCGGCACCGCCGTCGAAACGGCCGTCGTCACGCACTGACGCCCGAGGTCTCGCGCCGACTCAGCCCGTGCGCCCCCGACAGGAGATCAAGCGGTCATCGGAAAGTTTGACCCCAATCGGCCGGGCGATTCCGTTGGGCATACGACCATGGTGAATGGGCGGGAGCATGAGCATGGGCTCACGCTCGAGCAATTCTACAACATTGCGGCTGAATGCCGGCGCGCCGAGATAGACGCCGCCCTGGCCCGCTTCCCCGCGGCCGCCCGGCTGCGCGACCCGATCGCCATCGGCCTGCGCGCGATGAAATCGGTCGTCGAGGCCGACCTCCCCGGCGGTCTGGCGCTACTGCAGCGCGCGGTCTCTCATTGCGAGGGTCGGGTTCGCGAGTACCTGCTCGACATGCTGGTCCCATTGCTTCTCAACACGCATCGGTTGGACGAGGCGCAGGAGGCACTCGACTCAAGCGACGGAAGCGCTCCTGAACTAGATCCGGCTTTTGCGGCCGCGCGTGCCATCGTCGCTGCGCGCCTGGGAGACGACGTGGCCAGCGCGCGCTTCGCGGCTGACGCTCTGGCGCGAGGGCGGGCTCCGGACAATCCCGTCATTGCGGGTCGGGTCATTCAACGTACCGCGATGGCTGCATTCTACCGCGAGGACTTCGACGAAGCCCAGGATCGCGCACTGGAGGCCGCGCGGCTCTTCGAGCGCCTCGAGCAGCACCGTAACGCAGCGATCGCCTACACGATCCTCTCGGTAATTTCACAAGATCTGCTCGGTGACGCCGATCTAGCCCGGTACTACGCGCGGCGGACGACGATGAGCGCCCACTTGGCAGAAGACGCGGGCATGGAAAACTGGGGCGTGCTCACCCAACTCGACATTGCCGCGGAGTCCGGCGACGCCCGGCGGGTAGCGTCGATCCGCGGTCGACTGCTGGCGAACCCAATGAACGAGCAGTACTACCGGGAGCGTTTCTCCTACACGATTTCGGAAGTGCTGGCACACGGTTGGGATGGCCGTTTCGAGGCGGCGCGCGTCGCCCTCGTGGCGTTACGTAACTCCGAAAACCTGACGTTGCCCGAGCGGTCGCTGTGCGACGCCCTCCTCGCCGTCGTGTCCCTGTCGACGTGGCACGTTGAACTGGCCCGACGGATCGCGCGGCGAACGATCAGCCAAACGGTCGAAGGATCGGGCAATGAGCCTCTGGTCGACACGCGCCGCAGGCGGGTAGCCCGAATCCTCGCGGCGGCCGTCTCGATTGCGATCGGCGATACGGTGCGCGGGCGTCGGGCGCTGTCTCGCTTCGTCGACCCGGAGCAGCGATTTGTCTCGATCATCGACCCCTCGGGGATCGACGAGGAAAAGTCACCTCAGATGATGCGGGGTTTCGTCAAGTTCTTCAACGCCGCGTGCACGGTTGGAAATGCCACTCGCCCAAGCCATTCACTCACCGAGGCGGAGCTGGAGGTGCTTCAGGCCTTGCCGGCTGGGATGACCCTAGCCACGATCGCCTTGTCGCTTGGTAAGTCACGTAAAACGGTCGAGCGCCAGGTTGGCAACATCTACGCCAAGCTTCACGTCGCCAATCGAGCACAGGCGATCCAGCGGGCACGCGACCTGGGACTGCATGTCTGAAAGTGCGCACCTGCAAAAAACGTTGATGTAGTAGTGGTTTACGGCGCTGATGAGGTGTATGCCCCATGCGTGTACGCGTGCCAGAGCCTATGCTCTGAGCACTCCCGGCCTTAGCGGCTGGCTCCCACGGAGACGTTTATGGCCCCCTCGATACCTCCGGTGACGCTCTAACCGCGTCCGGTAAAAACTGAAGAAGTAAACAGGGGCCCACGGAAGGACACCATGTACGAATTAGCAACGGAATGCCGCCCGGTCGATAAGACCGAACTCTTCATCCAAACCTGCACCTCGATGACGCCGTCGGCGGACACTATGTGTCTCGTCGATTCCGCCGTTGCCCTGGTGCGCAGCGTTCTGGACGGGGCGGACATCAAGCCCCTGCGCGAGTTCGTCCACCGGGTGGGTGCATGGTGCAGCGACATCGACGATGTCCTCGCCGCCGCCGGTCAGACCGTCGTCGATGAGATGGAAGATCTCTCGCGGATCGGGCTGCACGACGTCGTTCGCCGGGTCGCCCAGATCGAGCGGGATGCCTTCGCCGGCCTGCGCCGCGACGTGATGACAACGGCCCTCCGGCCGGCCTACGCGGTCTGACGTGGACCGCGGCCGCGTAGGGCCGCGACCACGACCATTTCCCTTACCTGCAAGCTGCTAGACGGATCTACAAAAGCATGCAAGACGACCCTTGCCTCCAGGATGGACTCCACACGACCCGCGCCCAGATCGCCGAGCTGCTCGACGAACGCCGGGTCGAGGTCGCGAACTCCGTCGTTGCGCTCCTGAAGAGCCGCGACGTCGACGGCATCTCGCCGCTGATCGTGCGAACGCTGGTTCACGCGCTTGCCAAAGCGATGGCGGACAGCTCGCCGGACGTGATCGTCCATTGGTCGCGCATGATTCGCCAGGCGCACCCCGCGCCGGCCGTGATCGCCATGATCGACGCTGCTTGCGACGCCGCCGAGGAGCTGGCGCAGAACGACCACGGCGACCTCGCCACCATCGTCGTCTTCCTCGAGATCGTCAAGGGGCGCGCGCGGGCGCAAATCGCCGACGACCTTTCGACCGGCGAGAACGACGCGGCGCCGCAGAACGCGATCCAGAGCTTGCTGGCGATCCTGCGCGCTCGTGACGACGCGACGTGCAACCACTCCCGTGCCACGGGGGACTGGGGCCGCCGCATCGCGACGCGGATGGGGCTCACGTCGCCGATGGTCGAGCGGATCGGGAAGGCCGGCGTCCTGCACGACATCGGCAAGATCCGCGTCCCCGACGCGATCCTGCTCAAACCCGCCGCGCTCGACCAGCACGAATGGGAGATCATGAAGGGCCACGCGCAGGCCGGCGCCGAGATCCTCTCGCAGATACCGGCCCTCGCGCAGTACGCGCCGATCGTCGCCGCCCACCACGAGCGCTTCGACGGCCGCGGCTACCCGTACGGGCTGCGCGGCGACGAGCTGACGCTCGAGTCGCGCGTCGTCTCGGTGGCCGACTCGTTCCACGCCATGATCAGCGACCGCCCGTACCGCCGCGCGCTGAGCTACGGCGAGGCGATCGTGGCGCTCAACGACGGCCGCGGAACGCAGTGGGACGGCTCGATCGTCGAAGTGATGGTCGCACTGGCCGCCGAGGAACGGAACAGCTCGGTCGACGCGAGCCTGTCGGCGCTCACCGCCGCGCCGCAGTTGGGTGAGACGCTGCCCTTGCGCCTATCGGGTGACGTCAGGGCGTAGCTCCGGCTCGGGTTCCGGCTTCGACTCGGACACCATCGCCTCGCAGCCGCACGGGCGCGGAATCTGATCGCGCGTCCCCGGGATCCAGTACTCGCACATCGGCGTATGGAACCGCGCCCAGTGCCCGCAACACGGCAAAGGCTTGTCGCCGCGCACCCCCTGCTCATCCATGTTTCGAAAACAAACCCACCACGAAGAGCGTCGTCAGCCCACACCTCACGCCGTCCTGCTCCGCGAAACGACGTGATCATTCCTGTTCGCCACGGTCTCGGAACGCGCTATATTGTGCGCTGGATTCGCGGCCGTCGATTTTCGACCGCCCGCGATCGCCCTGGCTTCAGAGCGCTTCCAATAACGCGTGCAGCGTGGGAAGCTGGTCGGCGGGGCTGCGGGCGGGCAGGTCGATGGTGATGCGGCCCTCACCGAAGCGGAAACGGTTCTTGGTAATCGATTGCAGCTTGGGGATCGAGGCGGGATCGAGGGCGAAGCCGCTGCCGACGCCGAGCGTGAGCCGGTGCTCGTTGATGACGACGCGCGTGACGCCGACCTGCAGCGCGAGGACGCGCAGACGCGTGATCTCGACCAGCGCGTCGAACTGCGGCGGCGGCGGGCCGAAGCGGTCGCGCACCGACGCGACGGCGTCCTCGACCGCGGCTACCGTTCGCGCTGCGGCGAGCTGCTGGTAGATCGCGATCTTCTGCGAGACCTGCGGGACGTAATCGTCGGGCACGTAGGCGTCGAGCTTGACGTCGATCACCGCTTCCGGCTGGTTGAAGCTCGCCGGGCGCGGCGCGTTGCGGCGCTCGGCGATCGCTTCGGCCAAGAGCTGCGCGTACGTGTCGAATCCCACGGCGCCGATGAAGCCGGACTGCGCGGCGCCGAGCAGGTTGCCCGCGCCGCGAATCTCGAGATCGCGCATCGCGATCTGCAACCCGCTGCCCAGGTGGGTGAACTCGCGGATCGCTTCGAGCCGCGCCTTGGCCTCTTCGGTCAGGGCCTTGTGGGCCTGGTACAGCAGAAACGCATAGGCCTGATGGTTAGAGCGCCCGACGCGCCCGCGCAGCTGGTAGAGCTGCGCGAGGCCGAACTTGTCGGCGTCGTTGACCACGATCGTGTTGACGTTGGGGATGTCGATCCCGTTCTCGATGATCGTGGTCGAGACGAACACGTCGATCTCGCCGTCGATGAAGCGGCTCATCACCGGTTCGAGCTCGTGCTCGCGCATCTGGCCGTGCCCGACCGCGATACGCGCCTTGGGCACGAGCTGCTCGAGCGCGCGCGCGACGCCGTAGATCGACTCGATCCGGTTGTGGACGTAGTAGACCTGTCCGCCGCGGTCGAGCTCGTTGACGATCGCGCGCTGCACGACCGCGTCCGACGCCGGTACGACCACGGTCTTGATCGACATGCGGTTCTTCGGCGCGGTCCGGATCAGCGACAGATCGCGCACGCCCATCAGCGACATCTGCAGCGTGCGCGGGATCGGCGTCGCCGACAGCGTCAGCACGTCGACGGTCGCCTTGAGCTGCTTGAGGCGCTCCTTGTGCATCACGCCGAAGCGCTGCTCTTCGTCGACGACGATCAGGCCCAGGTCGCGGAACACGACGTCCTTCTGTAATATCCGATGCGTTCCGACCACGACGTCGACCTTGCCCCGTGCGAGGTCGTCGAGGATCGCCTGCGCTTCCTTCTTTGTCTTGAAACGCGACAGCTCTTCGATGCGCAGCGGAAACGACGCGAACCGCGCCGAGAACGTGCGGTGGTGCTGCGAGGCGAGCAGCGTCGTCGGACACAGCACCGCGACCTGCTTGCGGTCGGCGACCGCCTTGAAGATCGCGCGCACCGCGACCTCGGTCTTGCCGTAACCGACGTCGCCGCAGATCAGCCGGTCCATCGGACGGGGCTCTTCCATGTCGACCTTGGTCTCGTCGATCGCCTTGGCCTGGTCGGGCGTGGGGTCGTACGGGAACGACTCTTCGAGCTCGGCCTGCCACGGCGTGTCGGGCCCGAACGCGTGGCCGCGCGTGATCTCGCGCTCCGCGTACAGTGCGACGAGTCCCTCGGCGATCTCCGCCAGCTTCTCGGAGACGCGCGTCTTGGTGCGCGCCCAGTCGGCGCCGCCCATCCGCGACAGGCGCGGCGCGGTGCCTTCGCTCGCACTGTACTTGGTGACCTGATGCATCTGGTGCACCGGCACCAGCATCCGATCGGTGCCGGCGTACTTGAGATCGAGGTAGTCGCTCGTCGCGCCGAGGATCGTCTCGGTGCGCAGGCCGAGATATTGGCCGATGCCGTGCACCGCGTGCACGACGTAGTCGCCGACGCGCAGGTCGGCCAGCGTGATCGGCACGCCTTCCTTGACCGCGCGCAGCTTGACGCGCTTGGCCGGCTGGCCGTAGATCTCGCGGTCGCCGAGCACGTGCAGGTGGAGCGCCGGGATCGAGAACCCCGCTTCGATCGAACCTTGATCGACGTACACGGTGCCGGTGCGCGACATCATCGCGACGCCGTCGGTGCCGGCGGCACGCAGGTGCACGAGCGGCGCGCTGCGCTCGACGCTCAGGTTCGCACCGCGCACGATCTCGGCCAGGCGCGACGCGCCGGTCGCGGTCAGCCAGACGGTGTCGCCGGCGGCCACCCACTCGCGCACCTGCTGGGTGAACAACTCGATGCGCCGGTTGAAATGCTCGGCCGGCCGCGTCTCGAGCACGAACGATTCCATCGCGCGCGGCAGCCACGGCACGTCGCCCGCTTCGATCCCGCCGGTGATCGTCAGCGCGCGGCGCGCGGCGAGACGTTCGCCGTAGTCGTTCAAGCGCGGGTACGGCGCGACCACGTCGGCGAGCAGCGCTTCGCCGACCTCGTCGTCGCGCACCTCGAGCTCGCCGGAGTCGACGCCCGCCATCAGCGCCGCGCTGCCGCGCGAGCGCTCCTCCTCGAGCCCGCGCTCGACCGTTTCGAGCATCCCCGGCTCTTCGAGCACGACCAGCGCCTCGGCGTGCAGATAGTCCAGCACGGTCGCGCGCTCGTCGTAGGCCAAGCTCAGCCACGGTTCGGGAACGTCGGCGCCGCCGGCCAGATAGGCGCGCAGCGCCGACACGACGTTCGGCTCGCCGTGCGCGCGCGCCAGCACCGAGGCGCGCAACGGCTCGTCGCGCAAGATCTCCAACCACGGCGCGATGCGGAGCTCGTCGAGCGCGGCGTTCGACCGCTGCGATTGCACGTCGAACTGCCGAATCGCGTCGATCTCGTCGCCGAAGAACTCGACGCGCACCGGCAGATCGGCGGTTGCCGCAAACACGTCGAGGATGCCGCCGCGCACCGCGTACTCGCCGGCGGCGCTGACGACGTCGACCCGCGCGTAGCCCAGGCGGTACAGCCGCTCCAGGGTGGCGTCCCAATCCGCCGTCTCTCCCTGGCGCAGCCGGAACGTCGCGTCTTCGAAGATGCGCCGCGGCATGACGTACTGGCGCAGCGCGGCGACCGGCGCGACGATCACCTGCGGCTTGCGCGCGCACATGTCGGCCAGCAGCGTCATACGCGCGCTGCGTTCCGACGGCGATTCGAGCGCGCCCAGCGTCTCGTCGCGCGGCCGCAGCAGCGCGACGGTCTCGGCGGCCCGTTCGCCGAGGTAGTAGGTCAGGTCGGTGAAGGTGCGCTCCGCCACGTCGGTGGTCGGAACGACGACGAACAGCTGCCCTCCCAGCACGTTGTGCAGCGCCGCGAGCAGGTACGGCCGGGCGGCGCCGGTCGTCTCGTGGAGCGCGAAGGCCAAGCCACCTCGCTTCGAGGCGCCGGAGGCAGGCTCGCTGGATGGTAGGGGCGTGCGGAGCCGCTCGATCAGCTCGGCGAGCGGACGAGAGGAAGCAGGCAGCGCACGAACGAGGCTCGGCGCGAGCAGCGCGTCAGGCACGGCCTTCCAGTTTACCACGCTCCGTCCGGCTCGGCGACTGTCCGGCGGCGCGTCAGTTCGACGGAAACCCCGCGCTCTATCGAGCGCGGGGTTTTTCGCTTTCTAGCGCCTTTGCGCGACGAAGGACCCGACGCCGCCCGGCCGATACGAATCCGTCCACGTTCCTCGGATCACGTTGGCCGGACCGAGCGTTCCGAAGAAGGTGATGATGCCGTTGCGCTGGGCCGCGGACGTCGCGATTCGGTTCCAGCGGAACGTCATGCGCACGCCGTTCACGCCGCCGCCGGTGACCGATCCGATACCGGCCGGCCCTTGGCACGAGCCGGAGAGCGTGTTTCCGATCTGCCGGAAGACGCAGACCGGCGCGATCGTCTCGACCGCCGGATTTCCCATCGCGCCCCTGAAGGTCCACGCGCCGGCGTAATTTGCGGCCGAAGCGATGCCCGGCATGGATAGGGCCAGCGCGAGTGCGCCGAGTGCGCTCTGGTAACGAAGTCTCGCGGACAAGTGCATTGTTTCTCCCAAGCTCGAGTAGCGAATCCCGGGCTTCACCATAGTGCAGGCGCGCGCCCCCGCGGTATGGGGGATGACCCTACTCGACGCTTTGGATCTTGCGCGCGTCTCGAGCGCTAGCGCTCCAACCGCAACGGCAGCGCGAAGACGGTGTTGCGGCCGTCGGCGGTGGTCGCCACGAACTCGACTTGATACGTCCGGTTGAGCATAAAGAACGGGATCCCGTCGGGCAGCTGTTGCTGGCCGGCGAAGTATCCCGGCGCGCCTTGCGGGATCGCGATCTCGTGTCCCATGGTGCGGGCCACGACCGCGGTGACGTCGGGGCTGGTCGTCACCTTCACGAGCAGCATCCCGCCCTTGTGGAGGACGCGGTCGTTGAGCGCGATCTCGATGATGCGCGGGGCCCCCGACGGACCCGGCGTCGGGTCGACGACGTAGGTGAACGCGCTCGGCGTCGCGCTGGGCTGCGGCGCGGGGCTCGGCGGCACCGGGGTCGTCGTCGCGATTGGAGATGGTGCCGCGGTGGGGGCCGCCGTCGGGGCGGGGGCGGGCGGCGGTTGCGGGGCCGGCGAGGTCTGCATCAGGGCGACCAGCAGCGGCAGCGCGTAGAGGGCGAGCATCGTTCCTCCGAGCAACGCCGGGTCCCGGAGCGCGGTTCCGGGGACGGCGTCCTGGACGTACCCGGCCAAGCCGGTGAACGACGCGGCAACCAGCGCGCCGGCCGCCGGCGTCGGACCGCTCAGCGCGACGACCGGAAGCAGCCAGACCGCGTACCAGGGTTCGGGCGAGGGCAGCAACAGCCAGCCCGCCAGCGCCGCCGCGGCAAGGTGGTCCCCGGCGCGCAGCCCACGGACGACCGCGGCCAGTCCACCCGCGCCGAGGAACGCGCCCAGTGCCAACGGCACCGGCGAGCCGCTCCAGCCCGCCAGTGCGGCCGCGTGCAACAGGGAGATGCGCGGCGGCCCGCCGGCATGGTCGAAGCCGTTGGTGACGAGCCCCCACCACAGCGGCGCATAGGCCGCGACCATGGCCAGTACCGCGAGTCCAGCCGCGGCCGGCCGGCGGCGCGGCGGCAGACCGAGCACGGCGCCGGCGAGTGGGACGACGGCGATCGCCTTGACGGCGGCGCCGGCAGCCAGCGCGACGAACCGTCCGGTCCGCGAGCGCAGGTGATCGGCCAGCAGCACCAGCGCCAGCCAGAGCGGATCGTTGTGGCCCTCGGCGGCGCTCCAGAGGACGACAGGATGGTACGCCAGCAGCCGGGACAGCCGCGGACGACTGCGCTGCGCGAGGGAAATGCACGCCAGCAGCGCCAGCGCGGACAGCGCGCGCAGCGTCACGATCGTTGCGGCCGGACCGAGCGCGCGGGTTACCGCCACCACGACGGCTGCGATGGCGGTGAAGACGGGGCCGTAGACGTCGCGCGGCAGCGAGCCGTTCCAGGCGCGCAGCGCAGCATCGAGCAGCGGATCGCCCAAGCGCGCGAGGTCGGCGGCCGTAAACGCGTGGGCCCAGGGGTTCGCGCCGCGGCACAGCAGCGCGCCGTAGGCGGCATACGCCCAAACGTCGTCCGACAGCCGCAGCGGAACCGCGACGCCGAGCGCGAGCGCGAGCGCCGCGACGGCGAGCCGAGCCTGCATCCCGCGGCGAGCGCGCACGTCGCGGGCTTCGCGACCGTGCCGCGCGAATCCGAGGCCGCCATGGACGACGGCTGGCTTCGCCGCGCGCTGGCCGCCAAGCGCGACGGCGAGACTCTCGACGGCGCGACCTGGCGGCGCATCGTCGCGGGCTACACCGCCGGAACGATCGACGACGCGCCGGTCGCGGCGTTGGCGATGGCCTGCGCGATTCGGGGGATGGCCGACGCCGAGATCTCGGCGCTGACCGAGGCGATGATCGTCTCCGGCGACGTCGTCAGCTTCGGCGACCTGCATCCGGTCGTCGACAAGCACTCGTCGGGCGGGGTCGGCGACACGGTCTCGCTGATCGTCGTCCCGCTGATCGCCGAATGCGGCGTCGCCGTCGCCAAGCTCTCGGGTCGCGCGCTCGGCCACACCGGCGGGACGCTCGACAAGTTCGAGGCGATCCCCGGCGTGCGGACCGATCTGTCGAACGAGGAGTTCGCCGCGCAGGTGCGCCGCGTCGGCTGCGCCATCGCCGCGCAGACGGAGCGGCTCGTTCCGGCCGACAAGAAGCTCTATGCGCTGCGCGACCGGACCGGAACCGTTCCCTCGGTGGGCTTGATCGCCGCGTCGATCGTGTCGAAGAAGATCGCCGGCGGAGCCGACGCCATCGTGTTCGACGTAAAAGCCGGCCGCGGCGCGTTCATGCGAACGGTCGCCGACGCGACCGGACTCGCCCGCACGCTGGTGCGGCTGGCGGCGCACTTCGGGCGCCGCGCGAGCGCGCTGGTCAGCGACATGGATCAGCCGCTCGGAGCGGCGGTCGGCAGCGGGATCGAAGCGGTCGAGGCGCGCGACTTCCTGCGCGGGGACGACCGCGACGCGCGCTTGTCCGAGGCGATCTTTGCCGTCGCGCACGAGATGCTGGAGGTGGCGGGCGTCGCGCCTGCGGAGATTGAGCCGCGCCTGCTCGACGCGCTGCAGTCGGGCGCGGCCTACGAGCGGTTCGTGCGGCTGGTCGAAGCGCAGGGCGGGACGCGCGAGGCGCTCGATGCGATCGCTCCGCATCCGCATCGCGTGAGCGCGACGGCGACGCGCTCCGGGGTGGTCGCCGCGATCGACGCCGTCGCGATCGGCGAGCTCGCGCGCGAGCTGACCGTCGCCGACGGACCGTTCGCCGGGATCCGGATCCTCGCGCGGGTCGGCACGCCGGTCCGCGCCGGCGATACGCTGGCCGAGTGCGCCGGGGTCGCGGTCGACCCCGCGGCGGTCGTGCGCGCGTTTTCGGTCGCCGACCATGCGCCGCCCCCGCGGCCGCTGCTCGAGACGGTCGTTCGGGATGCAGAACCGGCCAAGTCGGCGAACGCTCAGAGCCGATGGTGACTTCGTGAACTCCGACGGCAGCGGGCGCGACGGCCGATACGTTGTCACTGGCGCTGCCGGCCTCATCGGCAGCGCGGTGATGTGGCAGCTCAACCGCGACGGGGTCGACGACATCGTCGCCGTCGACCGGCTGGGCAGCTCCGAGAAGTGGCGTCATCTCGTTCCGCTGCGCTTCGCCGACTATCTCGATGCCGAGGAGTTCTTCCCGCGCATCGCTGCCGATCCCGACGCGTTCGGTCGAATCGCCGGCGTGTTCCATTTGGGCGCGTGCTCGTCGACCACCGAGCGCAACGCATCATACTTGGTTGCCAACAACGTCCGGCGGTCACAGGAGATCGCGCGCTGGGCGCTGGCGCGCGGCGCGCGCTTCACCTACGCGTCATCGGCGGCGACCTACGGCGCGCGCGAGCACGACATGCGCGAGGACCTCGACCCCTACGGCCTGCGCCCGCTCAACATGTACGGCTACTCCAAGCATCTGTTCGATCTCTGGATGCGGCGCGAAGAACTGGACGGCCGCGCCGTCGGGGTCAAGTACTTCAACGTCTACGGTCCCAACGAAGACCACAAGGGGACGATGCGCAGCGTCGTCGCCAAAGCCTTCGAGCAGATCAGTGCGAGCGGTACGATCGAGCTGTTCAAGAGCTATCGCGAAGGGATCGCCGACGGCGACCAGACGCGCGACTTTCTCTATGTCAAGGACGCCGCCGCGATCACCGTCTACTTGGGCCGCACGCCGCGGGCCGCCGGGATCTACAACGTCGGCTCGGGCGTCGAGCGCAACTGGCGTGACCTCGCGCGAGCGGTGTTCGCCGCGTTGCAGTTGCCCGAGCGCATCGTGTACGTCGACATGCCCGAGGTGCTGCGCGGAAAGTACCAGTATCGCACCGTCGCCACGATCGACCGGCTGCGCGCCGCCGGCTGGACGGCGCCGATGACGTCGCTCGAGGACGGCGTCGCCGACTACGTGCGCAACTATCTGGTGACGGGCACGGCGCTGGGCGGCGAGTCCGACGCGGCGTCGAGCCCGTTGCCGACGTTCTCGGCGACCAGATAGAGCGGCCGGCCCTTGATCTCGTCGTAGATCCGCCCGACGTATTCACCCAGGATCCCGATCGTGATGAGCTGCACGCCACCCAGGAACAGGATGGCGAAGATCGTCGACGTGTAGCCGGGCAAGTTATAGCCGGTGAAGATGTGCAGCAAGACCTCGTAGATCGCGACCAGAAAGCCGATGATGCTGACCGCGAAGCCGAACCATGTCGCGAGCCGCAACGGGATCTCGCTGAACGCCGTGATCCCGTCGAGCGCGAACTTGAACATCTTCGAGACTGGGTACTTGGACGAGCCGGAGAAGCGCTCGGCGCGGTCGTACTCGATACCGGTCTGCTCGAAGCCGACCCACGACACGAGCCCGCGAATGAAGCGATGACGTTCGCGCGAGTTGCGCAGGGCGACGACGACGCGCCGGCTCATGAGCCGGAAATCGCCCGTGTCGACCGGGATCGACACGTTGGTGAGCCGCCGGATGGTGCGGTAGAAGAGGGCGGCCGTGAACAGCTTGAAGCGGCTCTCGCCGGCGCGCCGCCGGCGGGTCGCGTACACCACGTCGTAGCCTTGGCGGAACTTGGTCAGGAAGTCGTCGATCAGCTCGGGCGGATCTTGCAGATCGCCGTCCATCAGCACGACGGCGTCGCCGCGCGCTGCGTCGAGTCCGGCCGTCGCGGCGACCTGATGCCCGAAGTTGCGGGACAGCGAGATGATCCGCAGGTGCGCATCGTCGCGCGCGGCGGCGCGCAGCTTCTCGAGCGTCGCGTCGCGGCTGCCGTCGTCGACCAGGATCAGCTCGTAGGCGGCCGGCGGCTGCGACAGCCCGCGCAGCACCTGCGTGATCCGGCGCAGCAGCTCCGGGACGTTGTCGGCCTCGTTGTAGACCGGAACGACGACGCTGAGCGTCGCGTCGGGGCCGCGCCGCACCGGGACGTCCACAGAGCCAGCGATCACTTCGACCGTGTTCTCGCCGCTCGCGCGCTCTCACTCTCGGCCGCGCTCGCCGCGGCGTGTCTGGCCGCCTGCGCCCGCAGCGCGCCCCCGGCCGGAACGGCCGCGCCCCACGCCGCCCCCGCGCCGGCAAGCCCGGCGGTCGAGGTCCGCGTCACGGCGACGCCGCGCGTTGCGGGACACCGCGCGCCCGCGTCACCGCGGCCGCTCGCAGCAGGCCGGGCGCCGCGGGCGGCCCACCGCACGCCGCCACCGGCGGCGCCGGGCGGGCCCGCGATCCTGGCTGCGAGCGTCCGTCCCAGCGTGGTCGGCTCGGGGACGGTCGTGAGCGCGGTCGTGCGCACGACGCCCGGCGTCGTCAGCGTCGTCGCCTACGCGGCCGGCGGGTCGATGGCGGTTCCGCGGGTCGGTAACGGGCTGTTCGAAGGAAGCACGACGCTGCCGGAGATCCCTCCGTTCGCCCGCGGAAGCTACCTGATCACCTTCGTGGCGCGCGACGCCCGTGGGGTGAAGACCCAGAGCGCCGTCGGCGTGACGGTGCGCTGAGGGGCGCCGGCGGTCCGACGCCAAACGACAAACGCCGATGCCCGGCCCTTTGATCGCGCTGCTGCTGGCAGCGCAAACCGTGCCGCCCGGCGGGTTCGCGCACGTGGGACCGACGCCGCCGCCGCATGGCTATCCGGCGATCAAGTCGGTCTCGATATCGACCCTGCAGATCCATCCCGGTCGCCCCGTCTACGGCAGCGTCGAGACGTCGCCGAACGTCGGCTACGTCGAGGTGCGCGTCGACTACCGCAGCCTCGCGCTGCGGCGCGACGGCCCGGGCAGATTTTCGATCACGTACACCGTTCCGTGGTGGCTGCCGCCCTGGCTGCGCCACGACTACGACCTGCAGATCATCGCTCGCACGATCGACGGCGTCGAGACCGCCCGCGACCTCAGCGTCAGCGTGCACTAGCCGGGTGCTGCTGTGTCGAGGGCGCGCAGCGCGGCGATCGTTTCGCCGGCGAACGTGGCCTGATAGGCGACGATGTCGGTCACGCCGGCGAAGCGCGGGTCGCCGGCGCGCGCACCGAGCGCGTAGCGCGTGCCGTCGCCGTGCAGCAGACCGCGTTCCGCCATCACGTCGAGCGCTTCGCGCACGCAGCGCTCGGCGTCGCGGACCAGCTCGGGATCGACGAACGCTCCGGGCGGCAGGCCGTCACGCAGCCGCACGACGCCGTCGACCGCTTCGCGCGCATCGAAGGGAAGATCGACGGCCAACAGCCATGACGCCAGCAGCGCGCTGGTGGTGACGGGACGGGCCGCCGCCAGCGCCGTCGCGAGCTGCGCGCGCCCGCTCCACGGCAGCACGCGGTAGAGCAGCGAGAGCCGGCGCCCGCGGAACGGATCGAATGCGATCGCCGCCAGCCACACGTCGGCGACCGCAACCAGATGCTCGACGATGCCCTTGAGCGGGCGCATCCGGCCGTCAGTGCTGTAGAAGCCTTCGGGCGTCACGAAGAACGACGCGCCGCGCTGTACCACGCCGACGATGCGCGCGATGTCCTCGTCGACGCCGGAACGAAGCGCGGCGACGAGCTCGCGGCGATACGGTTCGCGCACGTACGAGAGGCGCACGCGCGCGTCTCCGGCGACGAAGAACGACGGCGCGAGCAGGTCGGAGAGCCTCGTCGCGTTCGGCGGCGCGATGCTCAGCGCTTCGGGGCGAAACACGATCTCGAGCGGCAGGTCGCCGTGCCGCGCGTGCACGTCGAGCGCGAGGCTGCGCAGCGGGCGCGACGACAGCTCGTTCTCGAGCGGCAGCATGCCCATCGCGAGAAACAGCGGACCGGCGTTGACCCGGCGCATGAAGCCGAGCCACGGCATGCGCAGCGCGAAGAAACCCGGCTCGTACATCCGTCGTGTCGACGCGGTGTACAGCGTGCGGCCCAGCGATTGCAGGTACGCGCGCTCCACGATGAGCTCGGACTCGTCCTCGTGCTGGTGGTTCGCGACCAACAACGAGCGCGTATGGCGCAGCGGAAGGCGGCCCCATTGTCGCACCCGCATCCGCAGCGCGAACAGCGGTTGGCGGATCACGGCGGCGAGACCGACCAGCAGCGTTTGCGTGAACGGCACCGCCGGACGGTGCCCGACTCGCAGCACGGTCAGCGAACCGATCGCGAAGCTCGCGCCGGCGGCGGCGAACAGCCAGCGATAACCGACCAGCGGCGTCGAGCCGTGCGCGATGATCCAGCCGCCGATGGCCGGCGCCGCGATCTGCGGCAGGCTCGACAGCGTCCACCAGATGCCGAGATCGCGCCCGATGTCGCCCAGCTCGGGGATCGCGTCGAACGCCAGCGCGTAGCCCACCGAGAAGACGCCGCCGAACCCCAGCCCGAACAGCCCGGAGTAGACGAAGATCCAGTTGCGGTCGGGCAGCAGCGCGAAGCCGAGCGCGCACAGCGTCATCGGAATCCCCGACAGCGCGACGACGATGCGCCGATCGTACCGGTCGGCGAATCGCCCGGCGAAGACGCTTGACACGATCGCGCCGATCAGCGCGGCGCCGGCGACCAGGCCCGTTCCGCGCGTTGCGTCGCGCACGCCCAGCACGTCGGTGAAGAAGTAGAGCACGTACGTGTAGAGCAGCGTCATCCCGAGCACGATCCAACCGCGCGCGACGAGCGTGACACCCAGATCGTGACGGTCGCGCACGATCGCGTGCGGCGCCGGCGGCACGCTCGGCGGAGCGGTCGGGATTGCGAGCAGCGAGACGGCGGTGAGCGACACCGCGAGGGCCATCGCGCCCAGCGCCAGCGGCGGCGGCAGCAGCCCCGCGGCGAGCAGCCCCAGCACCGTCCCGATCAGCGTCATCGCGCCGCGCGTTCCGGCCGCGGTTCCCCACGCGTTGCGCGGCACGACTTCGGGCAGCAGCACTTGATAGATCGCTTGCGCCGCCGCCATCGCCGCCGTCGCCGCGACGAGCGCCGCGCCGAGTTCGCCGATCGACGCCGCCAGCGCCATTCCCGCCAGCGCCACGACGTCGACCGCGAGCGCGAGCGCCGTCTCGCGGCGCCGGTCGCCGCCGCGCCGGCGCGCGCGGTCGGACAGCGCGCCGGCGATCGGGGGCACGATCGCGACCACGAGGTTGACCAGCGTCGCGAGCGCCGCCAAGATCGCGACGTGCTCGCGCGGCGCCAGGCGCAGCACGATTGCCGGCACGACGATCGCCAGGATGGCGGTGTCCTGGAAGTGGATCCCGATCCAGAGCGCGTTGACCGCGAGGTGGTCGCGCTTGCGGAACGTCCTAATCGATGTCTGCCCAGGCAGCGACGACGACCGTCACGTGCGCGTCGGGTTCGCCGGCCGCAACGTGCGCCGGCGGGAGCATCCGCGACGCATCGCGCTCGGTGGTGCCGTACGAGCCGCGCGTGACGCGAAACGCCAGGCGCGCGCCGCGGTGCAGCTGCAGCGCGAGGCGGAACCGGCGCGCGTCGACGCGATCCATCCGCACCTCTGCGGGCGACCAGCTGGTGCGCTCGGTGCTCAAGTAGATGTCGTCGCTCGGCGGCGTGCGCGCCGGCACGATGACGTCGATCGTCGTCGTGACGAGCTGGGTTTCGTCGGCGTCTCTGTCGGCCGCCGGCGCCAGCACGTACGCCGTTCGCGGGATCTTCGCAGCGGGCAGCGCGTCGGGGGGCAGGCGCTGCGGCGTCGCGCGGCCGCCGTCGTCGAGCTGCACCGCGATCGCGCGCCCCGGGACGATCTGCGCGCACGTGACGCCGTCGGCCAGCCGCAGCACGCCGGCGCCGGCCACGACCAGACGGTCGCCGTCGCACGCGAGCGGTACGATGCGAAACACCGATGCGGCGGTCGCCGCGGCGAACAGGACGGCGATGTTCATGGCGTGATCGCGAAGCTCCAGCGCGGTTGCCAGCGCGTACCGCCCCAGTCGAAGTCGTACGCGCGTCCGACATCGAGCCCGATGTTGGGGAACGGCCGAAAGCGGATGTCGCCGCGCACTTCCCACACCGGCCGCCCGAAACCGTCGAACTGCGGAAAGTCCGACGTGTGCACGACCGAGAAGCGATACGAGGTGTTGATGTCGGGAGTGATCTGCAAGGCGGCGTTCTCGGCGCGGTACGTGCGCGCGCCGGTGAACGCGGCATAGCCGTAGTACGGCGTTCCGTCGGGCAGCAGCAGCGGTGCGATCGGGGCCGGATAGAACAGCGACTGCGTGCCGGGGTACACGTCGGCGCTCCAGGTCGCCTGGTAGCCGGCGAACAGCGAGAGCCTGCGCGAGAACGTGCGCGACGCGGTCGCCGTCCCGGTCAGCGTGTCGAAGTGGTGCGGGAATGCGTACCAGGTCCGCGCGGCGTCGAGCGTCGTGGCCAGCGTCGCGCCGAGCGGAACGCGCACCACCGGCGTGGCCAGGAAGAGATCGAGACCGTTGCGCCAGACCGTCGCGAAATCGTGAGCGTCGGGCAATTCGAACAGCAGCCCGCCGCGCTGCGCGTCGAAGCCGGTGCTGCCGGTGAGCCGCCAGGTGATGCCGCCGAACAGCGGCTCGTCGGGCGTGCGCAGGCTGGCGGTGTACGACGACGCGCCGCCGCTCGTGCGCGTGTAGTCCATGCGGCCGCCGGCGTTGCCGAACGCGGCGGTGAGCGCGGCGTGCATCAGCGTGCCGTAGATCGTGCTGCTCGCATCGGCTTCGGCGGTGTAGCGCGTGCCGAGCCGGCGGTAGGCGTTCAAGCCGCGCACCGAGTAGCCGCGCAGCGGCTGATCGATCGAAGCCGCCGCGTACGCGGCGTCGCCGGACACGATCTGCTGCTGCAGCGCGATCGCGGGTCCGGGCCCGTCGTCCCAACGCGCGTGGAGCGCGGTCAGCGACGTCGGCGAACCGAACAGGCCGTAGGGCTGATCGAACGTCGCACCGCCGAGGCTGGACGCGCCGAACCCGGCGGCGGTCGCGTAGGTGTACAGGTATGACGGCACCGGCAGGCCGCCGACCGACGTCGGGAACGCGGCCGGCGTGAAGCGCACGTCGGCGTGCGGTGTGATCGTGGCGTGCCGTGAGCGGATGAACGCGCCGCGATCGTCGACGTCGGGAAAGTCGAAGCGCGCCGCGTCGAACTCGGCCGGCGCCGGCGCGCCGAGCCGCCGCGTCGTGCTCGTCACGCCGGTCGACGCGTCGAGCAGGTCGACCCGGTCGCCGTCGAGCTCGAGCGCGATCGCATCGGCGCCGGTTGTCGCGCCGCCGCGCGTGACGCGCGCGTGGCCGGCCAGCACCGCGCGGTCGGTCCGCAGGTCGATGAACGCGGCGTCGCCGCGCGCGCGCGTGCCGTCGGCCAGCCGCAGCGTCGCGCCGTCGCGCGCGATGACCGACAGCGTGTCGGAGAAGAAGACGATCGAGCCGCCGTCGAGCGAGACCGTAGCGCGCGCGAACGCGCGCGCCGGCGACAGCACCGCGCAGGCCGTAAGGACGACGATCGCCGCGGTGCGCGCGAATGCGTCATCCCGAAGCACCTAGGGAGCCTTTGAAGAAGCGCGCGCGGCAGTCGCCGCCGGTCTTTTTCGCCGGCTCTTCGTCGCTGCGTCAGTCACAATGCTACGGCATTGCTCCTTCCTCGCTTCTCGATCCAACGAAAAATCCTCGACGGCTTTGTGCCACGGAGCTTCATCAAAGGCTCCCTACCCCCCCGGTGGACGGTTCGGTTGACCCGGGCGCGGCGTCGGGAAGCCGCCCGGCGGGGTCACCCGCGGCGCCGGGGCGATTCCGCCGGCCGGGAAGGGGTTCGGGTTGAACGGCGTCGGGACGGCGCCGGGCTGCGCCGCTTGCGGGACGTTGCCGCGGTCGTCGGACCAGGCGAAGACGGTCACGCGCGCGACTTGCGCGTCGACCTCTTCGGTGAAGTACTGGTGTGCCGGTGCCTGCAGCCCGTCGTCGCCGAGCTCGACCGAGTTCCACGACCCGCGCGTGACGCGGTACGCGAACTTCGTGCCGGACGCGAAGCGCCGGACGGCGCGGTAGCGCTGACCGTCGATGCGGTCCATCTTGATCGCTTGTGGGTTCCAGCCGCTCGCGTCGGTGCTGATGTAGACGTCGGAGTTGAGCGGCGTGGTCGGCGGAACCGTCACGATGAACACCACCGCGACCTCCTTGCCGGTCACCGGGATGCCGACGATCTCGGGCGCCGTCTGCGTCGTCGGCTTGGTCGCGGTGAAGGGCTGCGCCACGGCGGCATACGCGGTGTCGGGCGCGAGGTGCTTGGCGGTGAGGTCGAGCTCCACGACCTGTTTGGTCGCCGGATCCAAGATGGCGCGCGCGAACAGCTTCGCCCGCGGCTGCATCGTCGTCGGCTTGCCCGTATCGTAGTCCTCGACGCGCAGCGAACTGGCCAGCTTGAACGCATCGCCGGTGGTGAAGTAGACGTAGCCGTCTCTCACGTCGAGCAACTGGCCGGTGAAGCGCACGAGCTCGCCTTGCGCCAGCGACGGAATCGCGAGCGCGACGAGGACCAACGCGGCGAACAGGGCGACAAGCCGGCGCATCGTCATGGCGATACCGTAACCCCCAGCACCGGCGCCCAGCGCTCGTTGGCGAAGTTGAAATAGTACGCGCGAGTGACGTCGACGAGGATCTGCCGCGAGAGGCGGAAGCGCACGTCGGTCGTGAGTTGCCAGGGCGGCTGACCGTAGAGTCCCGGCACCGGCGCGGGCGTGTCGTAGAACCGCGACAGGATCTCCTTGATCGCGAAGTTCGCCGTCGGAGTGTAGATCATCGACGCGGTGTAGCCGCGCGAGGTGGCCAAGCCGCGGAACGCGTCCTGCCCGCCAAACGAGCCGAACGGCGTCGTCACGACGTTCGCGTACTGCGGATAAGCCGCCAGCTGCTGGCTGCCCCAGTAATCGTCGGTCGTCTTGATCTCGTACGCCAAGTAATACTGCAGGTGCAAGCGCGGTTTGCCGTCGGCGGCGCTGACCAGAAAGTCGCCGAGGTCGACCTCGTGCGGCAGGTTGAACCACGTGCGCTGGCGGTCGTAGGAGACGCTCAGCGATGCGGTCGACGTCAGCTTGATCGGCGCGGTGTAGAGCGTCCCGCCGAGATAGTGATAGAAGGAATCGGGCGGTCCGGGCTGCTCGTTGGGATAGCCGCCCTCACCGAAGACGTCGTGCGCGTATCCGACCCCGGCGCGCGGACGAAGATTCAGGAAGTTCGTCTTGTCGAACAGCGGCGTCGGTCCGCCGGTGAACGCCAGCACGCCGTCGGTCGGATGCTCCTTCCAGCGCGGGTCGAAGTTCGGCTGGAAGTCGTTGAGGTCGGTCAAACCCTTGGGCAGCCCCAAGAGATACTGATAGTAGTTGTCCTGCGTGTAGCTCAGGTTGGAGCCGCGAAAACCGCCGCTGACCTGAATTTGGGCGTACCCGGCCGCGTTGGTCGGCCGGTTGATGATCCCGGCCTGCGCCGCCGACTCTTGCAGGAACAGGTGCGTCTCGAGCTTCGGCGTCCAGCGTTTGTAGGCGACCAAGTTGTACTGGCGCTCCTGCTGAGTGAGCGGGTCGACGCCGAACGCGATCCAGTCCTGGTCCCACACGAAATGCTGGTCGAACGCGAGGTACGTGCCGTTGTACGGATCGTTGCGCAGGTGCAGCGCCGTCAAGCTGTGCGCGGACCCGTTGAACGGAACGCCGACGTCGAAGGTGCCGCCGAAGAAGGTGTTCTCGAAGAAGTGCGAGTTGGCGGCGAAGGTCACCACGTAGCGCGGAACGGGCAGGTACACGCCGGCCGCGTAGATCTGAGCGTCGCTGAACATCGCGTTGATCTTCGGAACGATGCGAACACCGTTGGCCTTGATGTAGGCCCGTTCGCCGGTCAGGTCGGGGAAGTAGAACGCGTCGCCGGGCTGCTCGCGCACGGTGGTCGGATGCGCCCAGTCGATCCCGAAGAAGGTCTCGCGGCTGGGCGACCCGCCGGCGGTCAGAAAGTAGGAGCGGTCCAGATCGGGGTAACCGGCGAACGCCGCGCCCACCTCGTGCACCGTCGGCCCGTCGAGGTGGACGTCGCCGGCCACCAGATAGCGGTTGAGCTTGAGGTCCATCGAGAAGGTCTGGCCGCTGACGATCGTCCCGTCGGACAGCCGGATCCGCACGTTTCCGTCGGCGGTCACGATGAACCGGTTGTAGTAGAAGTCGACCGCCCTGGCGGTGACGTCGAGACTGCTGGGCGGCAGTGCGAGCGCCGTCGCCGTGGCACTCGCGAACAGCGCGCCCGCCAGCGCGATCAGGACCGAAAGGCGCATGTAGAGCTTCACGCGTTCCGCGCCGCGGGAGGCGCGGTCCTGCGAGGGATGGAACGGCGGCCGACGGGATGCCGCGTATTCTCACCTTCGTCATGGACTCGGCCGGCGTCGGTGCCCTTCCAGATGCGATGGCCTACCACGACGCAGCAAACGCGAACACGGTCGGAAACGTCGCTGAACGCTTGGGAGGCTTGCGGTTGCCGAACTTCGAGCGGTTGGGGCTCGGCCACATCACGGGCGTGCGCGGCCTCTCGGCCGGGTCGGCGCCCGCTGCGGCCGTCGGCCGCCTGCGCGAGCGCAGCCGGGGCAAGGATACGATCACGGGTCACTGGGAGATGGCGGGCGTCGTCACCGAGGTCCCGTTTCCGACCTACCCGCGCGGCTTTCCGCCCGAGATCGTCGAGCAGTTCACCGCCATCGCCGGGAAGCCGCCGCTGGGCAACGTGCCCGCCTCGGGCACCGAGATCATCGCCGAGCTGGGCGAAGAGCATCAGCGGACCGGCCGCCCGATCCTCTACACCTCGGCCGACTCGGTGTTCCAGGTGGCGGCCCACGAAGAGACCGTTCCGCTGGCGACGCTCTACGACTGGTGCGAGCGCGCCCGCGCGATGCTCCGGCCCCCGCACGAAGTGAACCGCGTGATCGCCCGGCCGTTCGTCGGGTCGCCGGGCGCGTACGTCCGAACCCCCAATCGGCGCGACTTCGCGATCCCGCCGCCCCCGACCGTGCTCGACCGGTTGGAGCGGGCGGGTGTGCCGGTGCACGCGGTCGGGAAGATTTGTGACATCTACAGCGGTCACGGGATCGCGTCGTCCGTCCGCGCCGCCGACAACGGCGAAGCGGTCGACCGCGCGCTCGCCTTGGCCGATGCCACCGACCACGGACTGGTGTTCGTCAACTTGAACGATTTCGACACGAAGTACGGGCACCGCCGCGACGTGCGCGGCTACGGCGACGCCTTGGCGCGCCTCGACGCGCGGATCCCCGAGCTGCTCGAGCGCATTCGGCCCGGCGACGCGTTGATGTTCACCGCCGATCACGGCTGCGATCCCACCCAGCCCGGCACCGATCACACGCGCGAGTTCGTTCCGTATATCGAGTACGGCAACGGGCTGACCGGCGAACTGGGAACGATCGACGGACTCGGCCACGTCGGGGAGCGGATCGAGGCGATCCTGGGATCCTCACCGTGAGCGCTGTCGAGCTGCGCCAACTCGAAACTTCCCGCGCCGGCGATCTGCCGGTCGGCGTTCCGTTCCCCTCGGCGCCGGCGCGCCCGGTCTGGTACGACGTCGCCAAGCGCGCGATCGACATCGGCTTGTCGCTCGCGATCCTGCTGGTGACGGCGCCGTTCGTGCTGGCCGCAATGGGCGGCATCGTGCTGGTCAGCGGCGGCAGCCCGATCTACCGGCAGGACCGCGTCGGCCAGGGCGGCCGCCGGTTCCGCATGTTCAAGCTGCGCACGATGGTCCGCGACGCGCACGCGATGCTGCCGGAGCTGCGGCGCTTCAACGAGGCCGATGGACCGGTGTTCAAGATGCGCGACGACCCGCGGCTGCACTCGCTAGGGTCGTTCCTGCGCCGCACGTCGATCGACGAGCTGCCCAACTTCGTGAGCGTGCTGCTCGGCGAGATGGCGATCGTCGGACCGCGCCCGCCGCTGCCCGAGGAAGTGGCGCACTACGACGGCTACGCGCTGCGGCGGCTCGTCGTCAAGCCCGGCGTGACGTGTCTGTGGCAGATCTCCGGCCGCTCGCACCTTTCGTTCGAAGAGTGGATGGCGCTCGACAACGCTTACATCGACGCGTGGTCGCCGTGGTACGACCTCGCGATCGTCGCCAAGACGATCCCGGCCGTGCTGCGGGGGGTGGGCGCGCATTAACCGCCGGCTGACCGTCGTCGCCGATCGGCGCACTCCGCGCCGGCTCGCGCGCTCGACGGTGCTGGTGATGGGCGCGACGCTCGCGTCGACCATCCTGGGCTTCGTGCGCGAGGTCGTCTACGCGCGCTTCTACGGAACGTCGTGGGAGCTCGACGCCTTTCTCGCCGCGTCGATCATACCGGTGATCCTGTTCGGCGTCTTCAACGGCGCGCTGGTGACCGCGCTCGTGCCCGTGTTCTCCGACTACATCAATACCGATCGCGAGGACGAGGCCTGGGATCTGGCCTGGACGGTGATCGCCGTGCTGATCACGCTGCTGGGCATCTGCGCCGCGCTGGGCGCGTGGCTGGCACCGTGGTACGTGCCGCACATCGCGCGCTTCGTCGCGCCGAACGTCTCGGCGACCGCGGTCGAGATGACGCGCTGGCTGATGCCGACCATCGTCGCGACGAGCATCGCCGGCGTCATCGGCTCGCTGCTCAACGCATACCATCGCTTCGGCGCCGCCGCGTTGCAAGGATTCGTCGCGAACCTGTGCATCATCGTCTGCGTGTGGTTTGCGCAGCCGCATTACGGCGCCTATGCGCTCGTCATCGGCGCGCTGGCCGGCGCCTTCGCTTCGTTGTTGGCGGTGCTGCCGCCGTTTCTGAGGCTGCGACGTTTGCGGTTCACCATCGACCTGCACCATCCCGGGCTCGACCGGCTGCTGCACGTGCTTGGACCGATCGCGATCGGTTCGGCGGCCGGCCAGATCGCGCTGCTGTTCGACCGCTTCTTCGCCTCGGGGCTGAGCGAAGGGACGATCGCCGGCATGAACTACGCGGTCAAGATCGTCGGCTTCCCGCAGCAGATCTTCGTGACCGCGATCGCGACGGTGATCTTCCCGCTCTTCGCCGGCCAGTTCGCGCAGAAGAACCGGCCGGCGATGCGCAGCAGCGTCGCGACCGGGCTGCAGATGGTGATCTTCTTGTCGCTGCCCTCGGCGCTGGGGCTGTGCATGCTGGCCGGACCGATCGTGCAGACGCTGCTCGAGCGCGGCGCGTTCACGCCGGCCGCGACGGTGCTGTGCGCGCAGCTGCTGCCGTTCGCCGCGATCGGGCTGGTCGCGCTCGCCGCCAACGTCGTGTTGAGCCGCTGCCTGTACGCGGCCGGCGTGGTGCGCATCGCGATCGCGATCTCGGTCGCGACCGTCGCGCTCAACGTCGCGCTGTCGGTGCTGTGGCTGCCGTCGCTGGGCGCGCGCGGCCTGCTGCTCGCCAACGCCGTGTCGCAGACGCTGCAAACCTTCGCCTACGTCGCGGTCGCGTGGCGCGCACTGGGCGGATTCCACCTGATGGCGGTCGTCGTGTCGCTGCTGAAGGTCGGCACGTGCTCGGCGGTCATGGCGTTCGCGCTCGCCGCGGTCCAGCTGACCCGCACGCCGCCGAGCCCGTCGACGCTCGCGCGCGTGACGAACCTGGGCGAGCACCTGCTGTTCGGTGCCTGCGTCTTTCTCGTGCTGGCGCGGCTGGTCGATTCCGAGGAGCTCGAGCTCGCCGCCAACTTGCTGCTGCGGCGGCGTTCGCGCGACCTCGTCCCCTTGCCGTGATCCTCCACCCCTGGACGGTGACGCTGCACCAGCCGGCGCACGTTCCGGTCGATCTCGCCAGCGCGCTGGTCTACCTGGCCTGCGCGCTGGCGGTCGGGCTGCTGACACGGCGCCGTCCCGCGCTCGGTGTTGCGGCACTGCTCGTGCTGGCGCCGTTCGACCTCGCGCGCTACGCGGGTCCGACCACGATCACGACGCTCAAGGCCGGATTGGTCGGCATGTTCGTCGCGCTCGCATTCTCGCGCTTCGATCTGTCGGCGTTTCGCACCGTGCCGGTACGCGCCGTGCTGACCGCGTTCGCCGCGACGCTGCTGGCGATCGCGTTGAGCGCGCTGCACGCGCAGCATCTCGGCCCCGTGCTGCGCGAAGGGCTCAAGGACGGCGAGTACCTGCTGCTGTTCGTCGGCGCGGTCGTCGCGTTCGCGACCGATCCCGACGACCGGCCGCTGTGGCTCGTGCTCGAGATCGCGGTGCTGCTCGTGTCGCTCTCGGCGCTGGCCGAGTACGTCCTCGGCGCGCACAGCGGCATTCCGCTGCACGGCCACTCGGCGCCGCGCATCGCCGGAGCGCTCGAAGGCCCCAATCAGCTGGCCGGCTATTTCGACGTCACGCTGCCGGTGCTCGTCGCGCGCGCGCTGGTCCATCGCGACCGGCTGCTCACCGTCATCATCGGGATCGCGGCGATCACCGACCTGCTGACGATCTCACGCTCGGGAATCATCGGCGTCTCGCTCGGCATCATCGTCGTGCTGCTGATCCTGCGGCCGTTCGACAACACCGCTTGGCGCTTCGCGGCCGTCGTGGTGCTGGTGCTCGGGCTCGGCGCGGGCCTGGCGGCGCGCGCCGGCGTGCCGGCCGGCTACTTCTCGCTCGACCAGGAGACGCGCTCGGCCGATCACCTCGCCAACCGCGCGCAGCTGTGGCGCGCCGCGCTCGCGCTGTGGAGCACGTCGCCGATCGTCGGCGTCGGCGCGGGTAACTACGAGCTCGATCTGAGCGAGGTCGGTTTGAACGACGTGCGCACGCACGCGAACAGCATCTACCTGCAAAGCCTCGCCGAGGAAGGTCTGGTCGGGCTGGTCGCGACGCTGGGGCTCTTCGCGACCGTGATCGTCACGCTGGCGCGCAGCGTGCGACGACCGCTGGTGGTTGGCGCGCTGGGCGCGACGATCGCGCTGGCGACGCACCAGATCTTCGACGATCTGTTCTTCTTTCCGAAAGTCGCGTCGGTCTATTGGCTGATCGTCGGCATCGCGCTGGCCGAGGTCGCGGCCCGGCGCGTGTTCGAGCGCCGGGCCGCCGCGCCGACGGTGACCGCGGCACCGGCAGTCGCCGGCACGCCGTGATGCCCGGCGGGCAGCAGCGCGTCGCGCTGGTCGCCCCGTTCTTCGGCCGCGACCTGCGGGGCCGCAAGGAGCGCTTCGTGTTCGCCTTCGCGACGCACCTCGCGCTCGAAGGCGTAGCCGTCGAGGTCATCACGACGACCGCCACACCCGAAGCGCCCGACGCGAACTTCTTCGTCGCCGGGACGGACTACACCGAGTCTTTCTTGGTCCACCGCTTTCGGGTCGGTGCTCCCGACCGCGTGGCCTACGAAGACGCGCTGCTCGCGTACGGCCGTGGTGACGCGAACACCGACGCGCAGGAGCGCGCCTTGCTCGACGAGCGGTTGCGCAGTCCCGAGCTGCTGGCTCACGTGCGGGCATCGGCCGACCGCTACGACGCGTTCCTGCTGTTCGACGTGACGGTGCCGACGACGGTGCACGCGCTCACCGACGTCGCCGAGTGCGGCTTGCTGGTGCCGCTGCTCGACGACGAGCCGGCGGCGCGGCTGCCGGCGGTGATCGCAGCGGTCTCGCACGTCCGCCTGATCCTGTGCACGACCGAAGCGGAAGCGATGCTCGTCGCCGAGCTCTACGGTGCGGGCCCGCGGCAGCGCACGCGCGTCATCGGTCTGGGTGCCGACGTCGTGCCGCGCGAGAGCCTGCCGCCCGATCGCATCGCGCGCTTGACGCACGGGCGCCCGTACGTGCTCGCCGCCGGCGCGCGCGACGACGCGGCGATCGCGCAGATGCGGGCCGGCAAGCTGCACGTCGTCGTCCTCGACGAGACGGAAGAACGCGACCGCGCCGCGCTGTTCGCGTACGCGACCGCGGTGGCCGTGACGGGCGCCGGGCTCGGCTTCGTGCCCGAGGTCGGTGAAGCGTGGGCCTACGGCAAACCGGTGCTGGCCGGTGCCGACGCGCCGGGCGCCGCCGCGCTGGTGCGGCAGACCGGCGGCGGAATCGTCGTCCCAGCCGGCGGCTGGCGGACGGCACTCGACGGGCTGCCGGCCGGCGACGCGCTGAGCGCGATCGCGCAGGCCGGTGCCCAGTACGTCGAGGAGCAGGGCGGCTGGCGCGCCGTCGCCGCTCGCACCTCCGAGGCGATCGACGGGTTGAGCGCGCTCGACGGCGCGCGCTCGACCGACGCGCTGCTCGCGCAAGTGGCGTATCTGTATCCGCTCGTGCAACGCCAGCGGCGCGCGATCGAAGCGATGCGGGTGAGCCGTTTCTGGCGCCTGCGCGACGCGTGGTTCGCATTCAAGCGGCGTTTCGGGATCGGACCGGTCGACGATCCGATACCGGTCTCGGACGAAGACGCGCGCACCGTCGAGCTGGCCGCGCTGGGCGATCCGTATCAGCTGTTCCGGCAGCAGCACCGCTTGCGCGGCGAGGACGTCGAGCAGATCCGATCGGTGGTGCGCTTTCTGCCCGTGCAGGCCGGCTTCGCGCTGGTGGTCGACGCGCGCGGGTCGCGCTCCGACGGTCTGGCCGCGACGCTGCAGTCGCTGCGCGATCAGGTGTACGAGACCTGGAACGCGCGCGTGCTCGTCGCCGAGCCGGCCGACGACGCGATCTTGACCGAGCTGCACGCGCGCGCCGCGGAGGACGCGCGCATCGTCGTCGTCGCGGCCGGCGACGACCGCTTCGGGACGGCCGACGTCGTGGGCCGGCTCGATCCGGGCGACCGGCTCGAACCCAATGCGTTGTTCGAGCTCGCGCTGGCGCTGCAGGACGGCGCGGACGTCGTCTACTCGGACGAGGACCGGCTCGACGACCACGGCGTGCCGGGCGATCCATGGTTCAAACCGGACTGGTCGCCCGAGACGCTCTTGACGCGCGACTACGTCGGCGCGATCTGCGTGATGCGGCGTGCGCTGCTCGAGCGCGCCGGCGGCGTGCGCGACGTGTTCGAGACGGCCAAGTGGTACGAGGCGCTGTTGAGAGTCACCGAGCTGACCGACCGCGTCGTGCACGTCGCGCGCGTGCTGTGCCATCGCCACGCCGCGAACCTGCCCGACACGCGCGAGCTCGCGCTCGCGGTCGAGGTCGCGTTGCGGCGGCGCGGCGAAGCCGCGACCGTGCAGGCCGTCGAGGCGGGCGTCGACGTGCGCTTCGCCGTGCCCGGCGACGAGCGCGTCTGCGTCATCATCCCGACCCGCGACCGCAGCGATCTGCTCGAGCCGTGCCTCGCCTCGGTGTTCGAGCAGACCGCCTACCACGGCGTGGAGGTGCTCGTCGTCGACAACGGCAGCCGCACCGCGTCGGCCCAAGAGCTCTTCGCGCGCTGGGAGCAAGCGCAGCCCGAGCGCTTTCGCGTGTTGCGGGATCCGGCGCCGTTCAACTACTCACGGCTCAACAACGAGGCGGTGCGCGCGACCGACGCGCAGTTCGTGCTGTTGCTCAACAACGACACCGAGGTGATCTCGCCAGACTGGATCGAAGCGATGCTGGGCCAAGCGCGCCGACCCGAGATCGGTGCGGTCGGCGCGATGCTGCTCTATCCCGACGGCACCGTGCAGCACGGCGGGATCGTGCTCGGGATCCTCGGCCTGGCCGGACACGCCCACCGGTTTCTGCCTGCCAACGCCCGCGGGTATCACGGCGGCCTTGCGTTCGACACGAATTATCTGGCCGTCACCGGCGCGTGCTTGATGGTCGAGAAGCGCAAGTTCGAAGAGGTCGGCGGGCTCGACGAGCGGCTCGCCGTGTCGTACAACGACGTCGACTTCTGCCTCAAGCTGCGGCGCCGCGGCTACCGCAACGTGTTCGTGCCGAGAGCGCGCCTGTGGCATCACGAGTCCGAGAGCCGCGGCGACAACGACACGCCGGTCAAGGTGGCGCGCGCGATGGACGAGGTCGGCCTGATCCGGCGGCGCTGGCCGGTCTGGATCGCGCGCGATCCCTACTACAGTCCCAGCCTGACCGTCGACGCCGAGGACTTCACCCTGCGGCTGTCGCCCTGAAGTACTCGAGAGTGTGCCGCAGCCCCGTCTCGAGCGGCGTGCGCGGCTCCCAGCCGAGCAGCGCGCGCGCCAGCGACACGTCGGGCCGGCGACGGGTCGGATCGTCGGGCGGCAGCGCCTCGCTGCTGATCCGCAGCTCGGCCCCGGCCAGCCGCGCGGTGACCTCGGCCAACTCGCGGATGGTGTACTCGCCGTCGTTGCCGAGGTTGATCACGCGCCCGCGCAGTCCGTCGCGCGTCGCGAAGCGCACCAGGCCGTCGACCAAGTCGTCGACATAACAGAAGCTGCGCGTCTGCGATCCGTCGCCGTAGACGGTCAGCGGCTCGCCGCGCAGCGCGGCGACGCAGAAGCTCGGGATGACGCGGCCGTCGCCGGCCTGCATGCGCGGTCCGTACGTGTTGAAGATGCGCACGACGCGCCCGTCGATCCCGAGCTTGCGGACCGCGGTCGTGACGTAGGCTTCGCCGAAGCGCTTGGACTCGTCGTAGCAGGAGCGCATCCCGACCGGGTTGACGTTGCCCCAGTACGTCTCGCGTTGCGGATGCTCGCGCGGATTGCCGTAGCTCTCGCTCGTCGAAGCGAACAACAAGACGGCGCCGCTGCGCTCCGCCAGCTCGACCGCGTGCATCGTGCCCAGCGCGTTGACGGCCATCGTCTGCAAGGCCAGGCGCTCGTACTGCAGCGGGCTGGCGGGCGAGGCCAGCTGGAGCACGACGTCGGGCCGGCGGAGCTGGGCCGGCAGCGCGGCGGTCCAGCTCTCCCACCGTTCGGAGACGTCCGCCTGCACGAACGCGAAGCGCGAGCTGGTCCGCGCGCCGGCCAGGTTGCGCAGCGATCCCGTCGCGAGGTTGTCGACGCCGACGACGCTCGCACCGTCGAGCAGCAGGCGGTCGCACAGATGCGAGGCGACGAATCCCGCCGCGCCGGTCACATAGGCGATCACGTCGGTGGCCGCAACCGAGCATCCCGGTCGCCGATGCGAGCGTACACCGCCGGGCGGTTCGTTCCGCTCGAAGGGCACCCTCCGCTCGGAGGACTATCAAGGCTTCGTATGCCTTCCAACGTGCTCGTCGCCGGTGGGGCGGGCTTCGTGGGATCGAGCCTCGCGCTGCGGCTGCGCGCGCGGTATCCCGACGCGCGGATCGTCGCGGTCGACAACCTGAGCCGGCGCGGCTCGGAGTGGAACCTGCCGCGGCTGGCACAGGCCGGGGTCGAGTTCGCGCACGCCGACGTGCGCCAGCCCGACGACCTACGGTTTGCGCACGCGCGGTTCGATCTGGTGTTGGACTGCGCCGCCGAACCGGCAGTGCTGGCGGCGTACGAGCGCGGCGCGGCGCCGGTGATCGACGCCAACCTGCGCGGCACGGTGAACCTGCTGGAGCTCGCCCGCCGTGACGGCGCCGACGTCGTCTTCCTGTCGACCAGCCGCGTCTATCCGGTCGCGGCGCTCGACGCGATCGTGCTCGAGGAACAGCCGACGCGCTACGCGATCGCGCCGGCGCAGACGCTGCCCGGCGTCGGGCCGGCCGGGATCGCCGAGGATTTCCCGCTCGCCGGCCCGCGTTCGCTCTACGGCGCGACCAAGCTCGCCGCCGAGCTGCTGCTGACCGAGTACGCGGACATGTACGGAATGCGCGCGATCGTCGACCGCTGCGGCGTCATCACCGGTCCGTGGCAACTCGGCAAAGCCGATCAAGGCGTCTTCGCGCTGTGGATGGGACGGCATTATTTCAAGCGGCCGTTGGCCTACATCGGACACGGCGGACGAGGAAAGCAGGTTCGCGACCTGGTCGCGATCGACGACCTCGGCGACCTCGTGCTGCGACAGATCGAAGCCATCGCGACGCTGCCGCCGCGCATCTATAACGTCGGCGGCGGATTGGCGTCGAGCCTCTCGCTGGCCGAGACGACCGCGCTGTGCCGCGAGATCACCGGCAACCAGGTCGAGATCGAGCGGATCGCCGAGAACCGGCCGTCCGACGTTCGGCTCTACATCAGCGACAACGCGCGGGTGACCGCCGATACGGGCTGGTCGCCGCGCGCGGCGCCGCGCGAGACGCTGGCCGACATCTTCGAGTGGATCCGCGCCAACGAACGGCTGGTCGCGCCGCTGTGGCAGTGACCGGGAAGCGCTGATGTCGGTCGTCGTCGTCACCGGGTCGGCCGGATTGATCGGTTCGGAGTCGGTCGCGTACTTCGCCGAGCTCGGCTACGAGGTCGTCGGCGTCGACAACGATTTTCGGCAGCGTTTCTTCGGTCCCGAGGCGTCGACGCAGTGGAACCGGCGCGCGCTCGAGGCGCGCTTCGGTCGCCAGTACGTGCACGTCGACGCGGACGTTCGCGATGCGGCCGCGATGGACGCGCTGTTCGCGCGCTACGCCGGGCGGATCGCGCTGGTGATCCACGCGGCGGGTCAGCCGTCGCACGACTGGGCGGCCGGCGATCCGCAGACGGATTTCACCGTCAACGCCAACGGGACGCTGTGCCTGCTCGAGGCGACGCGCAAGCACGCGCCCGCGGCGGTGTTCATCTTCACCTCGACCAACAAAGTCTATGGCGATGCGCCCAACGAGCTGCCGCTGGTCGAGCTCGCGACGCGCTGGGAGATCGCGGCGGATCATCCGTACTGGAACGGCATCGACGAGCAGCTGCGGATCGACCAGTCGAAACACTCGCTGTTCGGCGCTTCGAAGATCGCAGCCGACGTGCTCGTGCAGGAGTACGGCCGCTACTTCTCGATGCCCACCGCCGTGTTTCGCTGCGGCTGCCTGACCGGGCCGAACCATTCCGGGACGAAGCTGCACGGCTTCCTGGCGTACTTGCTCAAGTGTATCGTAGTCGGCGAACCGTATACGGTCCTGGGCTACAAGGGCAAGCAGGTGCGCGACAACATCCACTCGCGCGACCTGGTCGCGGCGTTCGAGCAGGTCTTCCGCGCGCCGCGTTGCGGTGAGGTCTACAACGCCGGGGGAACGCGGTTCAGCAATTGCTCGATGCTCGAGGCGATCGCGCTGTGCGAAGACGTCGCCGGCCGCAAGCTCGACTGGAGCTACGTCGAGACGAACCGTATCGGCGATCACGTCTGGTACATCAGCGACATGGCCAAGTTCAAGTCGCACTATCCCGGCTGGACCCAGCACTACGATCTCGGCTCGCTGCTCGCCGAGATGCAGGCGCGCAACGCTGACCGGTGGCTCGCGGAGAGGCGCGGAGAAGGCGCGCCGACCTAGGGTGCTGTCGATCGTCATCCCCGCTCGCAACGAGGAAGGGCACGTCGCGGCGACGGTCGCCGCGATCGCCGAACGGCTGACGTCGTCGCGCATCCCGTTCGAGGTCGTCGTCGTCGATGACCACTCGACCGACGCGACGGCTGCCGAAGTCGAGCGCGCCGCGCAGGTCTGGTCCAACGTCCGCTGCGTCGCCAACCCGCGCGCGCCGGGGTTCGGCAACGCGATCCACGCCGGCTTGGACGTCTTCGGCGGCGACGCGGTTTGCATCGTGATGGCCGACGCTTCGGACGACCCGGACGACATCGTCGCCTACTGGGGCGCGATCGAGCGCGGTTACGATTGCGCCTTTGGTACGCGGTTCGTGCGGGCGGCGCGCGTCGTCGAGTACCCGGTGCTCAAGTACGCGCTCAACCGCGCCGCGAACCTGTTCGTGTCGGTCGCGTTCGGCATCCGCTACAACGACGTGACCAACGCGTTCAAGTGCTATCGCCGCGAGGTGATCGACGGCGTGCGCCCGATCCTGTCGCACCACTTCAACATCACCGTCGAGCTGCCGCTCAAGGCGATCGTGCGCGGCTACTCCTGGACCGTCGTCCCGACGAACTGGTACAACCGCCGGCACGGCGCGTCGAAGTTCAAGATCAAGGAGATGGGCAGCCGGTACGTGTTCATCGTCCTGTACGCGCTCATCGAGAAGTGGCTCTCGCGCGGCGACTATCGCCGGTCACCGCCGGACCACGCCGCGCCGGGGCAAGACTCGGCCAACCAGCGCTGGTGACGAGCGTTACGTCCGCCGGCCGAACAGCCGCAGCAGCGCGAGCTTGAGCCGCCAGAAGCGGCTCGTCACCACAAAGTGCGTCATGAGCTCGGTCTGGCGGACCTGGCCCCGCGTCTCGGCGATCTCTCGGGTCAGCAGCGCCTCGGCTTTCGCGGCGACGAGCTCCGTTCGCGACCGGGTCGTCGCGAGCTCCTCGCGCAGGCTCGCCCTGAGCTCGCGCTCGGCGTCGACCGCCGCGCGTAGCGCGTCGCGCTCGTTCGCTGCGAGGATGCGGTGGCGTTCGATTTCGTCGGCGCGGGCCCGTTGCTTCGCGGTCTCGATTCGCGCGCGGACGATCTCCGAGAAGGCGAAGAGCGAGTCCGGCGGGATCGGCTCGGCGGTCCTGCGCAGCAGCATCGCGTGCGGCGCGATCGCGCTCAGGTCGGCCCGCGGATCGGGCGCGAAGCCGGCCGCAGCGAACGTTTCGAGCCACGTCAGGGTCGGCCGGACGTTGACGTGGGTCGGCTCGTCGAAATCGCTGGGCGTCGACGAGAAGACGACGACGTCGGCCAGCGCGGTCAGGTTGCGGATCGCCGGTTCGGTCTGCTCGGCCGGCACGTGCTCGAGCACCTCGAGGCAGATCGCGACATCGTAGCGGCCGGCGGCCGGTTCCAGAATCGAAGCGATGCGGCAGTGCGCTCCCATGTCGGCGCGCACGTTGCCGATCGCATACGGCGACAGGTCGAAACCCTCGGCCCGCACGCCGCGGTCCCACAGCGCTTCGACCAGCAATCCCAACGCGCACCCGACGTCGACGGCGGTCGACGGTTCGGCTGCGCGGACGATCGCGTCGGCGGCGTCGCCGAAGAACCGCGTCCACGACGCATTGCGCTCGTACGGATGCGGCCCGCAATGCGAGCGGTAGTACGCTTCGTCATACAGGCTGGCGGGGTCGGAGACCGCCGGTTGCGCGAGCGCACGCTCCACGCGCCGTTGTTCCTCGGCTGCGACGGTCGAGCCTGGCAGGGAACCGGTCACGATCCGCGGCGAACGTCGCGGCATGAACGGATCCCGCCCGGACGTTGCGCCGCTCGAGCGCCTCGAAGACCTCACCGGCGCGCTGGAGTCCGAGCGGAGTCGTCTGCGCAAGGCGCGCTACGACTATGCGATCGTCGACCGCAGCCGCTTCGCGCGCCTGCGCTCGACATGGTTTCTGTTCAAGCATGCGCTCGGGCTGGGCGGCGCGCGAGATCAGTTCGCGGCCGTATCGCGGCCGGAGCTCGCGTTCTTGACCGCCGCAGCGTCGCCGGCGAGCGGCGAAGCTGCGCCGGCACCGGCGGCGAGTCGCGACGCCGCACTGCCGGTGCACGCGCCGGTCGCCGATCCATACGAACGGTGGCGAGCCGCGAACGACCCGCGCCCGGCCGACCTCGAGCGGATGCGCGAGATCGCCGCCGCCCTCGCGTACCGGCCCCTCATCAGCATCATCATGCCGACCTACGAGACGCCGGAGCCGTTGCTGCTCGACGCGATCCGGTCGGTTCGCGATCAGGTCTATCCGCACTGGGAGCTGTGCATCGCCGACGACGCATCCCCGTCGCCGCACGTGCGCCGGATACTCGACGACGCGGCCGCGCGCGACCACCGCATCCGCGTCGTCTACCGCAGCGAGAACGGGCACATCTCGCAGGCATCCAACTCCGCGCTGGCGATCGCGCGCGGCGAGTTCGTCGCGCTGCTGGACCACGACGACCTGCTGAGCCCCGATGCGCTGTTCGAGAACGTCGTGCTGCTCAACCGGCACCCCGACGCCGACATGATCTATTCCGACGAGGACAAGTGCGACGAGAGCGGCCGGCGGCGCGATCCGTTCTTCAAGCCCGACTGGTCGCCCGAGACGTTCCTGTCGAAGATGTACACCTGCCACTTCGGCGTGTACCGGCGCAGCATCGTCGAGCGCATCGGCGGCTTTCGGGCGGAGTTCGACGGCAGCCAGGACTACGATCTCGTGCTGCGGTTCACCGAGCACACCGACCGCATCCACCACCTTGCGCGCGTGCTGTATCACTGGCGGATTCATGCGGCGTCGGCGGCCGGCGGGACCGCCGCCAAGCCGTACGCCTACGTCGCGGCGCAAGAGGCGCTCACCGAAGCGCTGGCGCGGCGCGGCGAGCCGGCCGTAGTGCAGCACGTGCCGGGCTATCCGGGCCACTACGTCCCGCGCTTCGAGATCGTCGCGCCGGGCCGGGTCGCCATCGTCGTCCCGACCCGCGACCGCTCGGAACTGCTCGATCGCGCGCTCCGCTCGATCGTGAACGTCACGACGTACCGCGACTGGGAGATCGTCGTGGTCGACGACGGCAGCGCCGAGGAAGCGACGCGGCAGCTTCTCGTCGCCTACGAAGCGGAGCTGGGCGCGCGCTTTCGGGTCGTGCGGATCGACGAGCCGTTCAACTTCTCGCGCCTCGTCAACGCCGGTGTCGCCGCGACCGCCGCACCGTACGTGGTGCTGCTCAACAACGACACCGAGATCGTCACGCCGGATTGGCTCGAGGCGATGGTCGAGCAATGCCAGCGCCCGCAGATCGGCGCGGTCGGCGTGAAGCTGGTCTATCCCGACGGGCGGCTGCAACACGGCGGGGTCATCCTCGGGCTGGGCGGCGTCGCCGGTCACGGACATTACGGCGAGCCCGCCGGGTCGCCCGGATACTACGGCGCGCTGGTTTGCCTGAACAACTACTCGGCGGTGACGGCGGCCTGCATGATGGTCCGCCGTGCGGCGTACCTCGAGGTGGGCGGCTTCGACGAAGAGCTCGTCATCGCGTACAACGACGTGGATTTCTGCCTGAAGCTGGGCGCGGCCGGGTACCGCAACGTCTATCTGCCGCACGTCACGGTCCTGCACGTCGAGTCCGCGTCGCGCGGCTCGGACCTGTCCGCGTCGAACGAGCCGCGCAACCTCATGGAGCAAGCGATCGTCCTGACGCGCTGGGGTCCGTCGATCCAGCGGGATCCGTATTTCAGCCCGCACCTGAGCCTGCGCCACTCGTCGTACACGATCGCGACGTCATGACGGCGCGCGCGTCCGAACGAGGTCCGGCGGCAGCCGGCGCGCTGCGCGCGTTCGCGCAACGGCTGCGGGTCCGAGTCACCTCGGGCACGGTGGAGATCGCGGCACTGGCGGGCGTGGTCGCCGCGGCCATGATCCTCGCCTTGGCCTGGACCCATCTCGTTCCGATCTTCGAGGCCCCCGACGAACCGGTCCACTTCGACTACGCGATGTCGCTGGCGCATGCCGGCCGGCTCATATCGGCGACCGAGGGGCCACAGCCGCATGGAATCGCGGATCCGGTCGTGCGGTATCTCGCGGCCGAGGTCGAGGTGGATCGGATCGCCTTTCACAGCTTGCAGCGCGTCACGCCCGACTACGGGACGCCGCGGTACTTCCGCGACGTCGACGCGCACGCACCGCGGGCCGGACGCGAGTACTTCGAGCGCCCCGGGCACATGGTGCCCGACATGGTTGCGAGCTATCCGTTCGGCTTCTATGCCTTCGAAGCGGTCGTCATCAAAGCTGCGTCGGGGCTGGGGTTGAGCGGCCAGTTCTTCGCGGCGAGAGCCGCCTGCACCGTACTGCTCGGGCTCGCGCTCGTGTTCTCGTACCTGACGCTGCGCGAGCTGCGCTTTCCCGTCGATCGCGCGCTGCTGATCACTGCCGTCATCGGACTGCTGCCGCTGGCGACCTTCGTGGGGTCGTACGTCCAGCCCGACAATCTGGCATTTGCGCTGGTCTGCGCCGTCTTCTGGGCCGCGCTCCGGTTCAAGCGCGAGCCGGCCGGCCGGCGGTGGCCGGTCGTTCTCGGCATCCTGCTGGGGCTGCTGTCGGTTACCAAAACCCACGTCTTTGCGGCGGTTTTCGTGCCGGTTGCGGGACTGTGCGCGACCAACGCTCTGCGCGTGCCGCGGGCGCAGCGGCGATGGCCGACGCTCGCGACGTGGCTGGTCGCGCCCGCGGTCGCGCTGCTCGCCGTGCAGTACTGCTACGTCCACCCGTTCTGGGCGCACGTCACCTCGCTCACCTTCGCCACGATGCGCAACGACGCGCTCGCGCACGCGTACGCCGCGCGCGGGCTGGCCGGTGTCGCGCCGATGATCTGGTGGGAGTCCGGCGCCGCGCTCAACGACTTCTTCGGCAGCGGCGGACTGACCGCGCTATCGTTCTGGGGCGACTTCGGCTGGTTGGACACGCCGATGGTCGTCGTCGACCCGCAGGTGGAAGGGTGGGTGCGCGCCATCGTCCACGTGGTCACGGTCTGCTGTGTCGTGGCGGTCGCGCTCGTCGTCGCCGGCTTTCTTCGTGACGTGTTCTCGATCGCGGTTCGCGGACGACCGGCGTCTGCCGCGCGGCTGCTCTTCGCCGATCCGCTGACGGCGTCGTACCTTTTGTTCGGCGCCACGTTGTTCGTGTTCTACGTTCTGACCGCAAACGGCTTTGGTGCGCAAGGCCGCGATTGGATCGCATTCCTCTTACCGATCACGGTCGTCGCCGTCGACGTCGCGCCGCGCGCGCTGAGCCGACTCCGGCTCCGCGCCGGCGCGAGCGTGTTGGTCACCTGCTTGCTCGTCGGCTATGTCGTCGTGGGGACCCGCTACGCCTTCGCGGACGTATACCACCGCTATTACGCCTCCGACGGCGCGTCGCCGGCGCTCGGTCGCGTGGTGACGCAGGACCGCGCGTTCTACGAGCGCTTGCCGGCGACGCGCACGGTGGCGATCGCGCCGTGAAGAGGGCAGCGCGCACCACCGAGTTGCGCGCGGTGGCGGTTGCGCTGCTCGCGCTGCTCGTGGTGATCGCCGTTCTCGTCGCTGGGAAGCTCACCGACGTGCCGGGACCGCCGGCGGTCGCGATCGCCGAAGACTTGCCGGTCGCCGACGATCTCCCGCACTGGGCATACGACGATTGGCGCACCGGCATCGCCGGCGCGCCGCAGCGCATCGACGGTCCGCGCGTCGAGCTGCCGCGCGCGCATGACGTCATCGTTCGCGGCTGGGCGTTCGATCCCGCAATCCCGCGCGACGATCAAGCGGTGCTGGGCATCATCGACGACCGCTTCTACGAGCACGTCAACTCGGAGCTCCCGCGTCCCGACGTCGCCGCGTCGATCGGGAACCCGGCGGCCGAGCACTCCGGCTACGAAGCGCCGATCGATACCGGCGCGCTCGGCGGCGGAACGCACCGGTTCCGCATCGCGATCGTTGCGCGGACGACCGGCATCGTGCACCGCTCGCCACGCTTCGTCGAGTTCACCGTTCGCTAGGACGAGGCCGCGACGGTGCGCGAGTCGCCGATGAGGTAATAGCGGCGTTCCGACGCGTCGAAGACCGCGCAGTCGACCCGCAGCTCACCGCTCCCGTCGTCGACGTTGAAGCCGATGCGGAAGCCGGTGAACGGCTCGGCGATCTCGGGATATTCCCGCAGCACGTCGGGGCGCTCGACGTCGTAGGGCGCCTCGACCGTCTTGCGGCCGTCGACGAACACCGCGATGTGGTCGCCGCGGCGCGAGCCGCGCCCGAGGATTCCCCAGCCCGAGACGGTGACGCGGCGGCCCTCGACGAGCAGCTCGTCGACGTAGCCGGTCGCCGGCTGAAGCGCGTGCGGCACCGAGGGTTCGAGCCGGGTGACGATCTCGTGAGCGTCGACGTCGCGCAGGTATGCTTCGACGACCTCGCGCGCGCCGCCGATCCGGCGGATCGTTCCCTGGTCCATCCAGATCGCGCGGTCGCAGCTGTCGGCGATGAACGGCAGATCGTGCGAGACGCTCACGATCGTCGAGTGCGCGTTCCACAACGCATCCATGCGCGCGCTCGATTTGCGTCGAAACGCTTCGTCGCCGACCGACAGCACCTCGTCGATGAGCAGGATGTCGGGCCGCACCTCGGTGGCGATCGCGAAGCTCAGGCGCGCGTTCATCCCCGACGAGAGCGCCTTGAGCGGAATGTCGGCATAGTCGCGCAGCTCGGCGAACTCGAGGATGCCCGGCAGACGCGAGCGTATCTCGGCTCGCGAGAAGCCCAGCAGCATCCCGTAGTAGAGGACGTTCTCGCAGACGGTGAGGTCGCCGTCGAAACCCGCGCCGAGCTCGATGAGCGCCGCTACGTGCCCGGCGACGTCGACGTTCCCCGACGTCGGCCGCAGGATGCGCGCGGCGAGCTTGAGGACGGTGGACTTTCCGCTGCCGTTGGGGCCGATGAGGCCGACCTTCTCGCCCCGAGCGATCTCGAAGCTCAGCTCGGTGATCGTCCGCCGGCGCCGCGGCCGGCGCGCGCGCCGGTGCAGCAGCCGGAACAGCGAGCGCTTCAGATCGTACGAAAACTCTTCTTGGGTTCGCCGCCAGAGCGTGACGTTGCGAAACCCGATCGCATTCACAACAGATCCAGGATGTCGGCGCGCAGCAGGCGGAACAGCGCGGCGCCGGCGGCCAGCGTGATCGCGCCGACCACCAGCGGCCCGAGCAGGGTGCGCGCATGCGGCAGCTGCGGCGTGAGCGCGATGGCACGAACGCTCTCGACGATGTTCGCGATCGGGTTGAGCGCGATGTAGCTGCGCACCGACGGCGGGACCAGCGACGCCGGATAGAACACCGGCGACGTCATGTACAGGATGAAGGTCAGGACCTCGTAGAGGTACGGAAGGTCGCGAAAGTAGACGTACAGCGCCGACAGGGCCAAGCCGAAGCCGAGTGAGATGAGGACGAGCCCGGCCAGCGGAAAGACGAGCGCGACGGCGTTGACCAGCGAGTGCGTGCGCAGCAGCGTGACCGCCAACAGCAGCGGCGCCGTGCCGACGAGCAGCTGGAACACGTTCGCGGCGACCACCGAGACCGGAAAGACGCTCATCGGCAGCGCGATCTTGTTGAGCAGCGCGCCGTTGCCGACGATGCTGGACAGCGCCTGCGAGGTCGTGCCGGTGAAGAACGCCAGGACCGCCAGCGCGGTGAAGACGGCCAGCGCGTAAGCGCTGATCGAACCGCCGTACGCCGACGCGAACGCCGTGCCGAAGATGGCCGCGTAGATGGCCGTCATCAAGAGCGGATTCGAAAGCGACCAAAACACCCCGAGCGCGGAGCCGCGGTAGCGAATCTTGAGCGAACGTGCGGCGAGCATGGCGACCATGCCGGCGTATTGTCGGCCGCTCGGGCTCGCGGTCGTTCCCACGGAGATCGACGTCATCGAATCGGGTTGGGCGCATTCTTATGCCGCAGCGAGATTCCTTGAAGCTGCGGGAGGATGCGTGCGCGTACCGGCTCAAACACGTCGCAGCGGGAAGCGTCGAGAGCAGGAGTTTTCGAATCAGAATCGTGCGAGACGAGTCGGGTGACGGGCTCGACGATGGGCAGCCGCCTGCTTGGGGCGCTCGACCGGTGCGAGGGATCGTCAAGGACGGCGCGCTCGCCGGCGCGTCGGCGATGGCTGCCAACGTCTCGACCTACGTCTTCTATGCGTTGGTGACGCGTTCGCTGGGCGTCGACAGCGGCGGAGCGCTGCTCGCCGTCATCGCCGCGTCGCTGATGCTTTCGCTGCCGGTCGGTGTGGTCGGACTCGGGCTGAGCGGCGTCGTCTCGCATCTGCGCGCGGTCGGCGACTTCGGCGGTCTGTCGCGGCTGCTGCGCCGATCGGCGGCGCTGTACGCGGTCGGAGCATCGATCGTGTTCGCGGCGGCGTTCGCCGGCGCGCGAGCGGTCGACGACTTCTTTCACCTCGACGTCGCGCTGGTCGCACCGAGCGCCGCGGTGATCGTCGTCGCGACCGCCGGGCTGCTGTTGTCGCGCGGCTTTCTGCAGGGCGTCGGCGACTTTCGCGGCCTCGCGTTCAGCAATCTGGTCGAAGCCGGTGCGAAGCTCGCCGGCGCCGCGACGATCGCCTTGGCCGCCGGCGGGATCGCGGCCGCGCTGGCGACGTTCGGCGCCGCGCTGCTGGCGGCGTTCGCCGTCTCGTCGGTGCTGCTGTACGTGCACGCGTGCCACGATCACGTTCCGGCGGTGAGCGAAAGCGCGTTGCGCCAAGCCACGCCGGTATTCGCCGCGCTGGGCGCGCTCACGGTCATGACGTTCTTCGACGCGATCGCGGCGCGGCATTTCTTGAGCCCGCGAGAAGCCGGGTTGTACAACGCGGCGGCGCTGGTGGGGCGCGCGCTCATGACCGTGCTGGCGTTCGTTCCGTCGGTGCTCTTGCCGAAGGTGCGCGAGCGCGTCGCGACCGCCGGCGACACGCGAGCCGTCGCGGCGCCGGCGATCGCGTTCACGATCGCCGTGTGTTTGACGGCGCTCGCCGTTTGCGTGTTCGCGCCGCGCACGGTGGTCGTGTTCGTCGGCGGGCGCGCGTATGCCGACGCGGCCTCCCTGGTGCCGCTCTACGCGCTGGCCTCGTGCTCGCTCGCGCTCACCAGCGTTCTGGCGACGATTCACGCCGCGCACGACCGGCTGCGCGTCGGCGGGAGCTTGCTGGTGGTGATGTGCCTCGAAGTCGCGGGCGTCGTGCTCATGCACGGCAGCGCGACCGCGATCCTGCACGTCATCGTAGCCGGGCACGTGACCGCGCTGATCGTGACGGTCGCGCTGGGCGCGCTCGACGCCAAGCGCCCCGGTCAGTCGACGCGATACGCGTAGAAGAGCGAGCGCGCCGCGGCGGCGCCCGCGCCGTGATGGAACGGAAGACCGCCCGACCACTCGGCCGGCACCGCTTCGATCGCGAAGATCTGGTTGCCGGCGGGAAACGTCAGCGAGCCCAGCAGCCTGCCGCTGCGCGCATCGACGGCGTGGATCGCGCAGACGCTGCGCTCGACGTCGAGTCCGGGCGCGTACGCGCGAAAGCGCGGGATGACGCGCGAGGTGCCGACGAACGCGACGTCGCCGGCGAAGCCGAGCCCGCGCGTCCAACCCGGCAGCTTGGCGACGGGCTCGAACCGCTCGCCGTCCGCGACGCCGACCTCGCCGTAACCGCTGTTGTCGATCCACAACTGCCCGCCGTGCAGCCGCGCCGAGTGCGGTCGGGTGAGCCCGCGCACGACGGGCTCGCGCGTCGCGCCCGAGAAGATGACGCCGCGCCCGTCGACGGGGTAGTCGACGTGACCCGGGCGCAGCCGTCCCGGCCGCTCGCCGGAGGCGGAGAAGAACGAGCGTTTGAGCGTCGGTCCCGCGGCGATCGAGTTGAGCTGGATGTAGTTGCGGTCGGTGCGCGCAACGCCGTCGCGCTCGATCGACGCCGGCCACCAGACCGGTTCCGCGGCGCCGTCGCGCAGCGCCAGCACGACGTTGCGGCCGACGGCGTTCGCGTGCAGCCGGGTTCCGATCATGGCGAGGTCGTGAACGTACGAACAGCCCGGCAGATACCACGTTCGGGTCGGAACGAGCGGCCGCACCGGCTGCGGCGCGACGGCCGGCGCGTCGGAGCGCTCGAGCCGGCCGGTCACCGGCGCGAGCTCGACGATCTGGTTGGGGTTGCGCGTCGAGGCGACGTACAGCTTGCCCGCGCCGCGGTCGAACGCGATCCCCGACGGGTGCGGGATGCGCAGGTACGAGATGCGCGGACGCGCCTGCCCGTCGATGGCGAGCAGCAGGTGCTCGTACTCGCGCGAGACGATCAGCGTCACCCCGCTCTTGCGCAGCACGTCCCACCATGCGCCCGACGCGCGAGCGGTCAGGCTGCGCCGGTCGACGTTACCCGCGCCGGACCACTGCGCGACGATCTGCGCCGGATCGCGCCACTCGGCGCCGTGGCGCTCGAAACGCTCGTCGAGCGTCTCGCTCATCGCTGGGCGCGCCGCAGCGTGCGGTACAGCCGGAACGCGCCGGCGTACATGCGCAGCGCCGAGGCGTAGCCGGTGGTCGACTTTCCGCCGTGCCGCCGCGTCGAGAAGATCGGGACCTCGATCATCGGGTACTCGCAGCGCCGCACGACCGCGTTGAACTCGGCGTCGATCAGATCGTCGTCGCTGCGCAGCTCTAGCAGCTCCGCAAACGCGCGCGGGAAGATCTTCGGCGTGCCGTTGACGTCCCAGCTCGACAGGTCGAACAGGGTGCGGCACTCGATGTTGTACAGCAGCGAGCCGATTCGCCGCGGCAAGCTCTCGCGGATCTTGCGGTTGGCCTTCACGACGACGTCGGGGAACGCCCGGGCATAGAGCAGCATGAGGGTCAGGTCGCGATCGGTGGTCCGCGCCGAGTTGGTGTAGCAGATCGACGTGCCGTGCGACTCGGCGATCCCGCGCTTCACCGCGCGCCCCCAGCCTCCGCGCGGCTCGCGCACGGCGCGCACCGCCGGATAGTTGCGCGCCAGCTCCTCGCAGACGGCGGGCGTCGCGTCGCGCTGCATTCCGTTCACGACCAGCAGCAGCTCGTGCTCGATCGCGGCCGCGTCGAGCGCGCGCGCGTAACCGTCGACGATCGCGCCGATGTGGTCCGCTTGATTGTACACGGGCAAGACGATCGAGAATGCCGGTTCGCTCAAACGGGCTCTCCGGCCACCAGCGACAGGACGCGCTCGACGATCGCCGCGCGATCCAGACCGTGCAGCGCGTGATAGAAACGCTGGCTGCCGCTGCGCCCCTGCGGCGGCCGTCGCACGCCGATGCGGACCAGCCGCGAGCCGCTGCCCGCTTCTGCGATCGTCTCGGCGACCAGCGAGCCGAGCGCGCCGTCGACGTACTGCGCTTCGACGCTGACCAGCAAGCGGTGCGACTGTGCCAGCCGCGCCAGATCCTCGACCGGCGACGGGTTGAACGACGAGACGACCGCGACGGTCGCCGAAATGCCTTCCGCGGCGAGCTGCTCGGCCGCCGCGCAGACCTCGGGCGCGAGCGCGCCCATGACGACGAAGGCCAGGTCGTCACCCGCGCGCACGATCTCCGCGCGTCCGAGCCGGAAGCGCCCGTCGAGTCCCGGCACGACGACCTTCTCTTCCTTGCCGATGCGGTAGTAGATCGGGCCGCGCTGATCCCAGGTGGCCAGCAACGCCGAGCGCATCTGCGGCGCGTCGGCCGGCGTCACGATCGTCAGGCCGGGCTGCGGCCGCAGCGCGGCGGCGTCGTCGATCCCGTGATGCGTCGGTCCTGCGGTGCCGTATTCGAAGCCCGCGCCGACGCCGACGATGCGCACCGGCAAGCGGTGCAGCACCGGCCCGTTGCGGATGAACTCGTACGGCCGCAGCGACGCGAACGGCGCGATCGAGTAGACGAACGGGATGAACCCGCCGTCGGCCAGCCCGGTCGCGATCCCGATCATGTTCTGCTCGGCGACGCCGACGTTGACGAACTGGTCGGGCACGGCCTCGGCGAACGGCTCGAGCGCCATGTAGCCCAGATCGGCGGTCAGCAGCAGCACGCGCCGGTCGGCGCGCGCGATCTCGGTGAGCGTCGCGGCGAAGGTCGCCCTCACGTCTGGGCGACCTCACGCATCGCCTGCGCGTACTCGTCCTCGGACATCGGCCAGTAATGCCACTTGATCTGGCCGTTCATGTACGACACGCCGCGGCCGAATACGGTGCGCGCGACGAGCACGTGCGGGCGCGGGTCGCTTTCGGCGGCGGCGACCGCGGCCGTCATCGCACCGACGTCGTGTCCGTCGACCTCCTGCGCGTGCCAGCCGAACGCGGCGAAGCGCTCGACCGGATTCTCGATCGCGATGACGTCGCGCGTGTGCCCGAGCGCCTGCTGGCCGTTGAGGTCGACGAACACGTACAAGTTGCCCAGTCGGTGCTGCGCGGCGAACATCACCGCTTCCCAGGTCGACCCTTCGTTGAGCTCGGCGTCGCTGATCAGCACGAAGACGCGCCGGCCCGAGCCGCTCTTGCGCGCCGCCAGCGCCGCGCCGGCCGCCGTCGACAGTCCTTGGCCGAGCGAACCGGTGCAGAAGTCGACGCCGCGCAGCTCGCTCTCGGGATGAACGCCCAGCAAGCTGTCGTCGCCGCAGTACGTTGCCAGCGCGCTCTCGTCGGCCCAGCCGCGCAGCACCAACGCGGCGTACAGCGCCAGCGCCGCATGGCCTTTGGACAGAATGAACCGGTCGCGATCGGGATCGTCCGGCGACGCGATGCGCAAGATCCCGCCGTACAGCGCCGCGAGGATGTCCGCGATCGACAACGACGAGCCGATGTGTCCGACGTTCGCGCGGCGCGACTCGCGCAGCACGTGCTCGCGGATGCGGCGCCCGGTGACCGAACGGAGATTGTCGCTCGACGTGGTCATGAACCTTTCCGGCCTGCTCGGGCGGCCTCGTAGTAGCGGCGGCGGTCGGATGCCGCGATCCACTCCGCGGTGCGCCGGAAGCCTTCCTCGAACGAAATCTCGGGAACCCAGCCGAGCTCCGCGCGAGCCCGGCTGATGTTGGCCACCCACGTGTCGGTATCCCACTTTCGCTCGGGCATCGTCCCCCAGTCCGGCGGCTGCTCGACGGCGAACAGCGCGCGGCTCACGCCGACGGCGTCCGCCAAGCTGGTCTGCACGCCGGTGCCGACGTTGTACACGCGACCGGCCGCTACGCCGGCGCGCGCGGTGACGCGATACGCGCGCACGACGTCGTCGATGTGCACGAAGTCGCGCGCGATCGACGGCGAGACGAGCGGCGGATACGCACCGTTCAATCCGGCCAGCACTAAGCTGGGGATGAGCCGCGTCGGCTCCTCGTACGGTCCGTAGACCGAGTAGAGCCGCAGCGTCGTCGCGTGCAGGCGACCGGTTCGCCCGAGCAGGCACGCGTAGGCGGTCGCGGCGGCTTTGGTCACCGCGTACAAGCTGTTCGGCTCGAGCGGCTCGGCCTCGTCGGGCGCGTGATCCTTGAAGCCGTACTCCGACGAGCTGCCGGTGTTGACGAACCGTTCGATCCCGTGCGCCGCGGCCGCGTCCATCAGGACGATCGCCGCTTCGACGTTCGTGCGCACGCACGGCGTGACGTCCGCTTGCGACGCGTAGGCGCCGTAGGCCGCCAGATGCAGGATCCACTGCGGCCGGGTGCGCTCGAGCAGCGCGTCGACCTCGGACCGCTCGAGCAGGTCGGCGACGTGCAGGTGCGCGCCGCTCAGGCCGGCGAGCCGCCACGGATCGTGCGCGGCGCGCAGCAGGCAGTGGACCTCGTGCCCGTCGGCGAGCATCCCGCGAGCGACGTTCGCACCGACGAAGCCCGAGGCTCCGGTGATCAGAACGCGCACGTCCGCCGCTCAGACGAAGTCGGAGTAGCCGAATCGCTCGACGTAGGTCGCGGTGCGCGCGCGAACCTCGTCGCGCTCCGCCGCGCTGAGCTCCTGCGCCGTCGCACGATTCGCCTCCGGCGTCGCGCTGCGAATCGTTCCCCATGGATAGACTTCATCGAGCCGCTTGCCGTTCCACGACGGATAGCCCAGCGAGTCGACCGATTCGAGCCCGAGCTTCGCGCATATCGTGCCGAGCGTTCGCCGCGGATCGGCCAGCACGTCCTCGATGCGCACGACGTGCATGCGGTCCGGAAACTTCCGCTCGAACAGCAGCGCGTAGTACTGGTTGAGCGTCCAGGCCAGCGTGTAGTGCTCGAGCGAGAGCGGCACCGCGCGCTTCTTGGTGTCGGCGTAGGCGGACCACGGGTTGCGCACGACGTGCAGCACGTGCGCGTCGGGCATGTCGGTCAGGATCTTGTCGGAATCGACCCCGATGATCGGGCTGTAGCCGACGTAGACGGATTCCTTGCCGGTGCGCTGGTAGTCTTTCCACGCTTCGAACGTCGCCCGGAAGAACGCCTCGACGTTGTTCGGCCGCGACCGTCCGATCTGACCGATGATCCGCTCGTAGATCGCGCAGCGCTCGTCGTCGTTCATGTCGAACGGCTCGTGGCGGAACTTGCTCACCTGCGGCGTCCGCGCGCGCACCTTGCCCTCCTCGTCGATGATCGCCTTGTAGTCCTGATGCGGCGTGGCGTGCAGCGCGAACGTCGGCCAGCGGTACTTGAGCGGAAACATCGACGACAGGTAGTCGTGAACGAGGCTCGTGCCGATCTGCGACTCGAACGGGTAGACGTACAGCTGCGGATGCCCGTCCAGAAAGCGATGCGTCGTGTTCCCGCCGTTCTCGTACATGGCCCCGATCATGAGCAGGCGGAATCCGGAGTTCACGGGTGTCGGATCAGAAGGTCTTGACCCTGGCCAGCCCGCTGGCGCGGAACAGGTCGGTGACCTGCGCGATGTTCTCGGGCTTGGCGAAGTACGCCACCACGCTGCGGCCCGCTTCGAGCGCATCGACGTAGTTCTCGACCTCGTCGTCGGGGATCTCGAGATCGCCGAGCCGGTCGCTGAGCGCTTCGTTGCGGAAGTAGCGGACGCCGTATCCGCCCGGGGTCGGGACGCCGCTGGTGATCCCCGGGACGCCGGTCCCTTGGCCGCCGCCGGTCATCAAGCCGGGGTCGGCCAACCCCATCGACGAGGCCGCACCTTGGGTGGAGTCGTCGGGCCCGATCAGCTGGATCGGATCGAGCGGAAGCCCGGCCGCCTTGAGCGCTGATTCCAGCGCCGTAGTGTCGCCGTCTTGGGAGATGCCGGTCACGACCAGACCCACGAAGTACCTCTCGATGCGGTTGGGATCGGCGCTTGCGCGCGAGACCCTCGCGTTGGGCTAAGGTCGAGCCGCATCCTTTTTTGGGCCCGACGCGCGGACCGCTCGCGCCAGGCGCTCGATGCCCTGCGCGATGCGCTGCTCGGGCATCGCCGAGAAGTTCAGCCGCATCCCGTCGCCGCGATCCTTGTCGGGATAGAACGGGCGACCCGGCACGAAGACGACCTCGTCGCGCACGGCGTGCTCGAACAATTCCTCGGTGTCGATCCCGTCGCCGACCGTCGCCCACAGGAACATCCCGCCGTCGGGCGCGTTCCAGCGCACGTGCGCGGGCATCGTACGCTGCAGCGCGGCAACCATCGCATCGCGGCGCAGCTTGTAGGCCGCGCGGACGCGCGCGAGATGCGCGCTCAACCGCGCCTCGCCCTCGACGTAGGCGTGGAAGACGTACTGCGCGTACGAGGACGAGTGCAGGTCCGCGCCCTGCTTGGCGGTGACGACCTTGTCGCGCAGGTCGCGGTCGGGAATCACCATCCAGGCGACGCGCAAGCCCGGCGCGACCATCTTCGAGCCGGTGCCGAGATACGTCACCGCACCCTTCGCCGCGTACGAGAGCAGCGCCGGCGGCGGCGCGCGGTCGAAGGCGATCTCGCGGTACGGATCGTCCTCGAGGATCGGCACGCCGTGACGCGCGCAGATCTCGACGATCTGCGGCCGCCGCTCGGCGGCCAGCGTGTTGCCGGTCGGGTTCTCGAAGTTCGGCACGAGGTAGAGGAACTTGGGCAGCGGCGCGGCCCGTTCGAGCGCGGCGGCGAGCGCGGCCGGGATCATTCCCGCGGCGTCGCTGTCGATCGCGAGATAGCTGGGCTCGAACGCGTCGAAGGCCTGGATCGCGCCGAGATACGACGGGTTCTCGAGCGCGACGACGTCGCCGGGGTCCAGCCAGACGCGCGCGTAGAGGTCGAGGCCTTGCTGCGATCCGCTGGTGATCACGACGTCGTCGGCATCGACGTCGAAGCCTTGCTGCGCTCGCAACCGCGCGGCGACCCAGTCGCGCAGGACCGCGATCCCGTCGGTGACCGAATACTGCAGCGCGGCGGCACCGTGCGTCTTCATCACGCGGTCTTGCGCGGCCGACACGTCCTCGACCGGGAACAGGTCGGCCGCCGGAAGCCCGCCGCCGAACGAGATGATCGCGGGGTTCTGGGTGACCTTGAGCATCTCGCGGATCGTCGACGGCTTGAGCCGCGAAACGCGACGCGCCAGCCGCGGCGGCGGAAGAACGATATCCATGTGTGTTCGCGCAAAGTGGTGTGTTCGCGCTTAAGTGCGCGAACACGCGCGTTCGGCCCTGCGGGCCGATCGCCCGCGTATGGCCCTGCGGGCCGATGGTTTACGCTACCAGCGGGGGATCTTCAGTACCGTGGGCCGGCCATGGGCGGGCCGCTGATCGGGACGCGCGCGGCGGTTGCGTCGAGCTGTGTCGAGCGGACGAACGACAGGATCGCCGAGCCGAGACCGACCAGCCACACCAGCGCGGTCACCGCCCAGCCGAGCAGCGGGATGATCTCGGCCGCCGAGACCACCACCAGGCCGAGCACGAGCGCGACCAGCGGCGACGGCGTCGAGGCCGGCATGATCAGCTCGCACAAGCGCCGCCCTACCAGCAGCGCGACGGCGCCGGTTCCGATCCAGACGGCGGCGATCACGCCGGCGACCTCGAGCACCACCAGCGGGATGCCGATGATGCTGACGATCAGCAGGATGGCGATCGGGACGACCAAGATCGCCGCCACGGCGCCCGCGGCGGCCGACAGCGCGGGATGCCGTTCGACGCGATCGAGCGCGACGCGCATGCGCAGCGGGAACAGCAGGAAGATGAGCACGACGATTGCGCTCGACAGCAGCTTGGTGAACAGGCGGTGATCCTGTTCGGCCAACGCGCCCAGACCGTAGCCGCCGAACGCCCGCGGCAGCATCGCGCGCGCGCCGCCGCCGTCGCCGTCGTCGCCGAAGCCGTTGGTGATCTTGCCCAGCACGCGTCCGCCGTCGACCGTCTTGCAGCTGCCGAAGATGGCGATGCAGTCACCGCGCACCAGACCGGCGATCGTCGCGTCGCCGAACACGACCTTGACGTCGCCGTCGATGGTCTGATCCGGTGAGACGTAGACGTCGGTGAAGACCTGCGTCTGACCGCGATCGGTCGCACTCGCCAGCGCCGGTGAAGCGAAGGCCACCCCGGCGAGCGCGAACAGCGCGGCGAACGCGGAGGCCGCGCGCGCGTTCACCAACGCGAACGCTCCGCGACGCGCGGCCGGAGGATGATGAACCCGGCGATCAGCGCGACCACGATCGTGACGTCGAGCAGCATGGCGGCACCGAACAGCGCGCCCAGCGACCCGATGTCGCCCAGCGCCCGCGTGCCCGCGTGGGCGAACACGCCGACGGTAGAGGCAAAGCTCGCGCTCATGTCCAGCGCCGTCTCGCCGAACGCGCGCAGCGTGCTCGGCGCGAACACGAAACCCGCGCCGATCAGCAGCCACGCGGCGGCGAGATACGAGATCAGGTAGGCGTAGGTGGGAGCGCGCGAGGCGTGCGGGCGCGGCAGCGACCGCACCTCGGCCATCGTCGCGAAGGTGAAGTTCTGCGGCAGCTCGACCCGGCGCGGGGTGGCGATCAGCGCATCGACGACGCGCAGCTCGTCGAGCAGTCCCTTGCAGCGGCCGCAGCCGTTGACGTGGCCGAGCAGACGCGCGCGCTGGGCGGGCGCGAGCGTGCCGTCAAGATAGCCCTCGAACAGGTTCTCAGACGAGTTGCAGTTCACCGAGACCCCCGAGCGCCCGGAACATCCGGGTTGCGCATTTTCCCTGGGCGGTCGCCTCCCGCTCGCGCAGCTTGTGCGCGAGAGCGAGCTTGCCGCGATGGATCAGCGTCTTGACGTTGCCCAGCGAGAGCCCCATCGTCGACGCGATCGTCTGATAGTCCATGTTGTCGTAGAAGCGCAGCGCGAGCACCGTGCGCGTCCGCTCGGGCAGCTCGGCCAGCGCCGCGCGGACCTCGGCCTCGGCCTCGGCGCGCAGCACCCCGCCGGCCGGGTCGGCCTCGCGCGACACGTCGGCCACGGTGGTCTCGATGGTCTGCTCCTCGGCCAGCTCGGCCAGCGCCGGCCGGCGCAGCGAGCGGCCCAAGAACGTCCGCACCACGTTGCGCGCGATGTGATAGAGCCAGGTCGAGAAGCGGCCGAGGTCGGGGTTGAAGGTGCCCAGGTGCGCGTAGGCGCGCAGGAACGTCTCCTGGGTGAGGTCGGCGATGTCGGAGGGCTGGCGGACCGACGCGCCGACGAACGAGGCGATGCCGCGCTTGTAGCGCTCGACCAAATGGCCGAACGCGTCGCGATCCCCGTCGAGGACCGCCTGGACGAACCGCTCGTCCGTACTGTCGGGAACCGACTGCGGGACAGCCATGCTGCTTGCTGATACCGCCGCCGGGCCGCGAAGTTTCCGCTCGCACGGGAGAGTTTTTCGGCCCGGCCGAACACCGCGGGACGTGGGGTCACATCGACGCTGGCTCGTGACCGGGGGGCTGGGCTTCATCGGATCGGCGTTCGTGCGGCTCGTCCTGCGCGAGCGGTCCGACGTTGCGATCACGGTCCTCGACGCGATGACCTACGCCGGCAATCGGGCCAACCTGGCCGAGGCGGAGCACGACCGGCGCTACGCCTTCGTGCGCGGCGACATCGCGGATGCGGCACTGGTCGACGAAGCGCTCGGCGGCGGCGTCGAGGCGATCGTGAACTTCGCCGCCGAGACCCACGTCGATCGCTCGATCCTCGATCCCGAAGCGTTCATCCGCACCGACGTGATGGGCACGCACGTGCTGCTCGAGGCGGTCCGGCGTCACCAGGTCGCGCGCTTCGTCCAGGTGTCGACCGACGAGGTCTACGGCGACGTCGAGCAGGGAGCGTCGGGCGAGAGCGACCCGATCCGGCCGCGCAGCCCGTACGCCGCGTCGAAAGCCGGCGGCGACCTGCAGGTGCTCGCCTATCACGCCACCTTCGGCACGCCCGTGCTGATCACGCGCGGGTCGAACACCTACGGCCCGTACCAGTATCCGGAGAAGCTGATCCCGCTCTTCATCACCAACCTGCTCGAGGGCGAGCGCGTTCCGGTCTACGGTGACGGGCTGCAAGTGCGCGATTGGCTACACGTCGACGATCACGCGCGCGGGATCGCGCACGTGCTCGAGCACGGGACGCCGGGCGAGGTCTACAACCTCGCCGGCGGCAACAGCCGCACCAACCTCGAGGTCACCACCGAGCTGATCCGGCTGACCGGCCGGGCGTACGCCGACAGCGTCCGCCACGTCACCGACCGGCCCGGTCACGACCGGCGCTATGCGCTCGACGGCGCCAAAGCGCGCGCGCTCGGCTGGTCGCCGCGCGTCGCGTTCGAGACCGGTTTGGCCGAGACGGTGGCGTGGTACCGCGACCGCGAAGACTGGTGGCGGCCGATCAAGTCGGGCGAGTTCGCCGACTACTACCGCCGCCAGTACGCGCTGCGATGAGAAGGCACGGACGATGAAGGGCATCATCTTGGCAGGCGGCCTCGGCTCGCGCCTGCGCCCGCTCACCAAGGTCACCAACAAGCATTTGCTGCCGATCTACGACCGGCCGATGATCTACTATCCGCTGCAGACGCTGTGCGACGCCGGCATCCGCGAGATCATGATCGTCACCGGCGGCAACAGCGCCGGCGATTTTCTCAAGCTGCTCGGCAACGGCCGCGAGTTCGGCCTGCCGCACATCGCCTACACCTACCAAGAGGGTGAGGGCGGGATCGCCGACGCGCTCAAGCTGTGCGAACACTTCGCCGGCGGCGAACCGATCGTGGTGATCCTGGGCGACAACATCGTCCAGAACGGGATCGGAGCGTACGTCGAGCGTTTCCGGCAGCAGCAGTCCGGCTGCCGGTTGCTGCTCAAGGAAGTCGACGATCCCCAGCGGTTCGGCGTCCCCGAGTTCGCCGGCGACCGGATCGCCGCGATCGAAGAGAAGCCGGCGGCGCCCAAGAGCCGCTTCGCGGTCACCGGCATCTACATGTACGACAACCGTGTGTTCGACTACGCGCGCGGGCTCAAGCCGTCGGCGCGCGGCGAGCTCGAGATCACCGACGTCAACAACGCCTACATCGCGGCCGGCACGTGCTACTACGACGTGCTCGAAGGCTGGTGGACCGACGCGGGTCAGTTCGAGTCGCTCTACCGGGCCGCGCAGCTCGTCGCGGAGGACCGCGCGAAGAAGTCGCTCGCGCCGGCGTGACCGTCGAGCGCGTGGCGATCCTCGGCGGCGCCGGTCAGCTCGGATCGGCGCTCCGGTCGGCGTTGCGCGGCCGCGAAGTCGTCGCACCCGCCCACGCCGACGTTGCGGTCGAGGACGCCCGCGCGCTGGCGGCGCTGCTCGACGCCGCCCGGCCGCAGGTGCTGATCAACTGCAGCGCTTTCCATCACGTCGACACCTGCGAGCGCGAGCCCGAGCGCGCGTTCACGATCAACGCGCTGGCCGTCGACCGCGCGGCCGAGCTGTGCGCGCAGCGCGGCGTCGGTTTCGCGACGATGAGCACGGACTACGTCTTCGACGGAACGCTCGGCCGTGCGTATCGCGAGGACGACGCCGTCAACCCGCTCACCGCCTACGGTGCATCGAAGGCGGCCGGCGAGTCGCTCACCCGGCGGCACGGCGAACGCCACTGGATCTTCCGCACCAGCGGCGTGTTCGGCACGGTCGGCTCGTCGAGCAAAGGCTATACGCTCGTCGACAAGGTGCTGCGGCAAGCCGAGCGCGGTGAGCCGACCCGCATGGTCGACGACGTGGTGTTCTCGCCGTCGTACGCGCCGCACGTCGCGCGCGCGATCCGCGAGCTGATCGACCGCGGTGCCTACGGCACGCATCACGTGACCAATGGCGGAGCGTGCTCGTGGTACGCGTTCGTTCGGACGGCGTTCGAGAAGGCCGGTCTGGCCGATGCGCCGCTCGAGCCCACGAGGTACGCGGCGCTCGGCAACCCGACGCGCCGGCCGGCGTACTCGCCGCTCGAATCGCAGACGCTGCCGCGGCTCGGGATCGCGGCGCTGCCGCCGTGGGCCGTGGCGCTCGACGAGTACCTGGCGGCGCGGGCCGAGCGTCTGGCCGGGCGCGAAGCATAGCCGATGCGAGTTCTGGTGACGGGCGGCGGCGGCTACATCGGCTTGGAGCTGTGCAGACAGCTGCTCGAGCGCGGCGACGAGGTGCGGGTGATCGACCGGTTCTTCTTCGGCGACGCACCGCTGCGCGCGCTCGCCGCCCGCAGCGACGGGCGGCTGACCTGCGTCGCGGGCGACGTGCGCGAGCTCGATCCGGCCTGGCTCGACGGCATCGACGCGGTCTCGCATCTGGCCGGCCTGTCGAACGACCCCACCGCGGAGTACAACCCGGCCGCCAACTGGGAAATGAACGCGGTCGCGACGCAACGGCTGGGCGAAGCTTGCGCGAGCCGCGGCATCGAGCGCTTCGTCTTCGGTTCGTCGGCGTCGCTGTACGACGGCATCGGTCCCGGTATGTTCGACGAGAACACCGCGGTCGTGCCGCGCGGCGCGTACTCGATCTCGAAGAAGTACGGTGAGGACGCGCTGCTGCGGCTGGCCGGCGAACGCTTCGCTCCGACGATCCTGCGCCAAGGCACGGTCTACGGCTGGTCGCCGCGCATGCGCTTCGACCTCGTCGTCAACACGTTTCTCAAGGACGCGGTGACGGCCGGCAAGCTGTACCTGCACGGCGGCGGCTGGCAGTGGCGCCCGCTGGTCGACGTCGGCGACGTCGCGCGCGCGCACCTCGCGATCCTGTCGGCCGGCATCGATGCGGTGCGCGGCGAGATCTTCAACGTGATGCAGGAGAATTATCAGGTCCGTCAGCTGGCGATGCTGGTGGCCGGTTCGCTCAACCTCAAAGGCCGCCACGTCACGCTCGAGGAGGCGCCGCTGCCGCCGCTGGTGCGCGACTATCGCATGTCGAACCTCAAGCTGACGGAGCGGCTCGGCTTCACGCCCGCCGTGACGGTGCTCGAGTCGATCGACGTGATGCTGCAGCGGCTCCCGCTCGACGACGTCGGCTGGCTGGCGAACCCGCGCTGGTACAACATCGCCTGGATGAGCGTGCTCGAAGAGGTGCACGCCGCGCAGCGGGACTTCACGTCGATCTACTAAATCGCCGAACATTCCTAGGATGAGCGATCGATGGGCCGGCCGGCGGGTGCTGATCACCGGCCACACCGGCTTCAAGGGCGCCTGGCTGGCCTGGTGGCTCGTGCGCCGCGGCGCACGGGTGGCCGGCCTCGCGCTGGCTCCCGCGCCCGGTCCGAACCTGTTCGCGCAGCTGCGGCTCGGCGAGCTGGTCGACTCGACGATCGCTGACGTTCGCGACGCCGCGGCGGTGCGCGCCGCGATCGAGCGCAGCCGCGCCGAGGTCGTGCTGCACCTCGCCGCGCAGGCGCTCGTGCGCGCGTCCTACGCCGCGCCGCGCGAGACCTGGGACACCAACGTGATCGGCACCGCGACGCTGCTCGACGCCGTGCGCGCTGCGAGCGGCGTGCGCGCGGTGGTGGTGGTGACCTCGGACAAATGCTATCGCAGCGACGGTCTCGCGCGCGGTTACCGTGAGGATGACCCGCTGGGTGGCCGCGATCCCTACAGTGCGAGCAAGGCCGGTCAAGAGCTCGTCGCCGCATCGTACCGCGCATCGTTTCTCGCCGGCGGGCCGCTGCTGGCGACGGTGCGCGCGGGCAACGTGATCGGCGGGGGCGATTGGTCGCGCGAGCGGCTGATCCCCGACGTCGTGCAGGCGCTGCGCGACGACGTTCCGGTGATGCTCCGCCATCCCGACGCGGTCAGGCCGTGGCAGCACGTGCTCGAACCGCTGCACGCGTATCTCCTCGTCGCCGAGCGCCTCGCCGGCGGCGACCGCGCGGCCGCGAGCGCGTTCAACGTCGGGCCGCGCGACGGCGATCACCGCACGGTCGCGGAGGTGGTCGACCGGATCGCGCGCGCCTGGGGACGCGAGCCGGCCTGGACGCACGATTCCGGCGGCGGACCGGAAGAGGCTGCGACGCTGCGCCTGGACGCCGCCAAAGCCGAACGCGAGCTCGGCGTGGTGCCGCGCTTCACGCTCGACGAAGCGTGCGCGAGAACCGCGCACTGGTATCGCGCGTGGGCCACCGGCAGCGACGCGCGCGCGCTGTGCGATGCCGACCTCGACGCGTTCGAGGCCACGCCGTGCCGAGCCTGAGCTGCCGCGGCTGCGGCGCGCCGGTGCGCGAGTCGCTGGTCGATCTGGGCGTGCAGCCGCTGTCGAACGCGTACGTGCCGCGCGCGGCGGCCGACGCGCCCGAACCGTTCTACCCGCTGCATCCGATGGTCTGCGAGCGCTGCTTCTTCGTGCAGCTCGGCGTGTTCGCGTCGCCGCAGTCGATCTTCGGCGACTACGCGTACTTCTCGTCGTACTCGACGTCGTGGCTCGAGCATTGCGCCGTGCACGCCGCGCGGTCGGTCGAGCGGCTCGGGCTCGACGCGCGATCGCTGGTGGTCGAAGTCGCCAGCAACGACGGCTATCTGCTGCGCTCGTTCGTCGAGGGCGGGATCCCGGTGCTGGGCGTCGAGCCGGCGGCGAACGTCGCCGAGGAAGCGCGCCGCAACGGCGTGCGCACGCGCACCGCGTTCTTCGGCGCCGACGAGGCCGAACGCATCGCGGCCGAGCACGGCCGGGCCGACCTGATGCTGGCGAACAACGTGCTGGCGCACGTGCCCGACATCCACGACTTCGTCGAAGGCTTTCGGCGCCTGCTGGAGCCGGACGGCGTCGCGACGTTCGAGTTTCCGCACCTGCTGCCGCTGCTGGCCCAGACGCAGTTCGATACGATCTACCACGAGCATTTCAGCTACCTGTCGCTGCTCGCGCTCGAGCCGGTCTTCGCGGCGCACGCGCTGGCCGTGGTCGACGCCGAGCAAATCCCCACCCACGGCGGTTCGCTGCGGCTGTGGATCGCGCACGCCGGCGGCCCGCGCTCGGCCGAGCCGGCGGTCGACGAGCTGCGTGAGGCCGAGCGCCTCGCCGGTCTGGACGAGCTCGCGACGTACCGCGCGTTCGCGCCGCGGGTGCGCGGCGTCAAGCGCGAGCTGCTGCGCTTCCTCATCGACGCCGCGGAGCGCGGCAAACGCGTCGCGGCGTACGGCGCGGCGGCCAAGGGCAACACGCTGCTCAACTCCTGCGGCGTGCGCGCCGATCTGGTCGAGTTCGTCGTCGACCGCAACCCGCACAAGCAGGGGCATCTGCTGCCCGGCAGCCGGATCCCGGTCGAGCCGGTCGAGACGCTGCTCGCGCAGCGTCCCGACTACGTGCTCATCCTGCCGTGGAATCTGACCGCCGAGATCGTCGACCAGATGTCGGCCGTTCGCGGGTGGGGCGGCCGGTTCGTCACCGCGATCCCGCGGCTGTCCGTCGACTGAAGGCGCGGCGCTACATCGGCGTCGTGGTACCGGTGCGCGTGCCGTCCGGATTGTTGCCGTAGACCCAGTTGTTCGACCAGGTCAGGAGCGTAGCGCCGGTACCCATGAGACCTTGGCCGAGGTTGTACACCACGGTCGTGTTCGACAGGTTGACGATGGCGCCCGACGTCGCCTGGATCCCGTAGCCGATGTTGTTCGAGACCGACGACTCGTTGATGTCGATCTTCGCGGTGCTCGCGTTGGCCAGGACGCCGCCGGTCGTGTTGGTGACGACCTGACTCGACTCGAGGTTGACGTGGCTGTTGGGTCCGACCGTGATGCCGACGCCGTTCGTCGTGAAGATCGATCGCGCGATGCTGACCGTGTCGGCGGCGACGGTCGAGGTAACGCTCAGGCCGCCGAGCGTGCAGAGGTCGAATTGCGAGTCCAGGATCGTCACGAACTGCGGCTGCGTCGCGTTGACATAGACGCACTGCTGACTGAACTGAAAGATCGCGTCGTGTTCCAGAATGACCGCGCTGGGCGCGCTGCTGGTGACGATGTTGATCCCGATCGTTCCGGCGCCACCCATGGGAGCGAGGCCGACGATCCGCATGTTGCGGATGATGTCGGAGTGACAGGTGGCGCTCGAGTTGTTGATGGTGATGCCGGGCGTGCCCCCGACCAGGATGCTGGCGACTTGGCCGCCGCCGCCGTCGAGCGTGATACCCTTGGTGATCGTGATTGCGCCGAAGCCGCCCGGATCGAGCGCGTCGATCTCGCCGCAGTCGGCCGTCTTGCCGATCGCGCCGGCGAACGTCTTGCACGGCGCGGTGCGGCTGCACGGGTTGACGTCGTCGCCGACGCCGGAGATCCACGTGCGCGTGGCTTGCGCCTGCGCGGCACCCGTCAATGCGCAAAAGCTGACCGTGAGCGCGGTCAAAGACACCCAAAACAGACGTTTCATCAACCGATCATCCTTCATCATCTGCGCTACATCGGCGTCGTCGTGCCGGTGCGCGTACCGTCCGGATTGTTGCCGTAGACCCAGTTGTTCGACCAGGTCAGGAGCGTAGCGCCGGTACCCATGAGACCTTGGCCGAGGTTGTACACCACGGTCGTGTTCGACAGGTTGACGATGGCGCCCGACGTCGCCTGGATCCCGTAGCCGATGTTGTTCGAGACCGACGACTCGTTGATGTCGATCTTCGCGGTGCTCGCGTTGGCCAGGACGCCGCCGGTCGTGTTGGTGACGACCTGACTCGACTCGAGGTTGACGTGGCTGTTGGGTCCGACCGTGATGCCGACGCCGTTCGTCGTGAAGATCGATCGCGCGATGCTGACCGTGTCGGCGGCGACGGTCGAGGTAACGCTCAGGCCGCCGAGCGTGCAGAGGTCGAATTGCGAGTCCAGGATCGTCACGAACTGCGGCTGCGTCGCGTTGACATAGACGCACTGCTGACTGAACTGAAAGATCGCGTCGTGTTCCAGAATGACCGCGCTGGGCGCGCTGCTGGTGACGATGTTGATCCCGATCGTTCCGGCGCCACCCATGGGAGCGAGGCCGACGATCCGCATGTTGCGGATGATGTCGGAGTGACAGGTGGCGCTCGAGTTGTTGATGGTGATCCCGGGCGTGCCCGCGACCAGGATGCTGGCGACTTGGCCGCCGCCGCCGTCGAGCGTGATGCCCTTGGTGATGGTGACACCGCCGAAGCCGCCCGGATCGAGCGCGTCTATCTCGCCGCAGTCGGACGTCTTGGAGATCGCGCCGGCGAACGTCTTGCACGGCGCGGTGCGGCTGCACGGGTTGGCGTCGTCCCCGACGCCGGAGATCCAGGTTCGCGTGGCCTGCGCCTGCGCGGCGCCCGTCAGGGCGCAAAAGCTGACCGCGAGCGCGGTCAAAGACACCCAAAAGAGACGTTTCATCGAACGGCCATCCTCATTGTTTGGCGATCTGAATTGTTTGGCGATCTGAAAGAGCGGGGGCTGGAGCTTCGCTGGGCCGCCTGCGCTTTCCTCAACTCGACCCACCGGACGTTTGACCGAACGTTTCGCTGGCGGAACGGCGGCGGCGGGTCCGAATCCCTGCGTCGCGCATGCAGCTGCGGATCGATCCCGGCGCGGTCGCTCGGGCGCGCCGGCTCGCCGGCGCGATCGTCGACCCCGTCGAAGCGTTCATCGCCCGCCACTCGACGGTCGGCGTCGAGCGCGCCGTCGCGCGGCTGTGCGGGGTCGACGGGGTGGACGCCGACGGGGTGCCGCTGCCCAATCGCCTCGTCGACGCGCTCCGGCCGCGCGAAGGCGGGATCGCCCGCGCGCTCGGCGCGGCCGCCGCCGAGACGGGCCGCAGCCCCCAGGACGTCGCCGCGGCCGTTGCGGCCGGGGAACCGCTGCCCGATCCGAGCCGCACGCCCGAGGCGGCCGGGCGCGCCGCGCTGCGGCCGCACGTCGAGCGCGGCTGGGCGCGGCTGGACGGGGCGCGCCGCGAACGCGACGCGCTGCTGGCGCGGCTGCCGCAAGCCGAGCCGCCGCTGCTCTACGTGATCGTGGCCAGCGGCAACATCTACGAGGACCGCACCGCCGCCGTCGCGGCGGCCGAAGCCGGCGCGCAGATCGTCGCGGTGATCCGCTCGACCGCGCAGTCGCTGCTCGACTACGTGCCGTACGGCGCGACGACCGAAGGCTTCGGCGGCACCTACGCGACGCAGGAGAACTTTCGCATCATGCGGGCCGCGCTCGACGCGGCGTCGGAGCGGCTGGGGCGCTACGTGATGCTGACCAACTACGCCAGCGGCTTGTGCATGGCCGAGATCGCCGCGACCGCCGCGCTCGAGCGGCTCGACATGCTGCTCAACGACTCGATGTACGGGATCCTGTTCCGCGACATCAACATGCAGCGCACGTTCGTCGACCAGCACTTCTCGCGCCAGCTCAACGCGCGCAGCGGGATCGTCATCAACACCGGCGAGGACAACTACCTCACCACCGCCGACGCGGTCGAGCAAGCGCCGGCGGTGCTGGCGTCGCAGTTCGTCAACGAAGCCTTCGCGCTGCGCGCCGGGCTGCCGCCGCGTCAGATGGGGCTCGGCGACGCGTACGAGATCGACCCCGATCTCGAAGACGGCTTTCTGTTCCAGCTCGCCCAGGCGCAGCTCGCGCGCCAGATCTTCCCCGCCGCGCCGCTCAAGTACATGCCGCCGACCAAGCACATGACCGGCGACATCTTCAAGGGCCACTTGATCGACGCGATGTTCAACCTCACCTCGGTCATGACGCACCAGACGATCCACCTGTGCGGGATGCTGACCGAAGCGATCCACACGCCGTTCGTCGGCGATCGCGCGCTGGCGCTGGAGAACGCGCGCTACGTGATGGGAACCGCGCGCCACCTCGGCGACGAGCTCGAGATCGTGCCGGGCGGCAAGATCGAGCGCCGCGCCCACGACGTCCTCAACGGTGCGCTGCGGATCCTCGGGGCGGTCGCCGAGCGCGGTTTGATGCGCGCGATCGAGAATGGGACCTTCGCCGACGTGCGGCGCGCGCGCGACGGCGGGCGCGGCTACGACGGCGTGTTCTCCAAAGCCGACCAGTACTGGAACCCGTTCGCCGACGTCGAAAGCGCCGGGATGCGACCGCCGGCTTCGCGATCGTGAGCTCGGTCAAGCCCTACGGCGACACGCTGGACGACGGCGCGGTACAGCTGTCGTTCACGCTGCCGATCCCCTGGGACGAAGCCGCCGACGAGGCGGCGCGGCGGCTCGTCGGGCTGATGGGGTTCACCGACGTCGCCGTCGTCGAAGGGCGTCCGATCTCGGCCGCCTTCTCGTTCTATGTCGTGTACGCGCGCACGCCCGTCGCGATCGACGTTTCGACGATCCGCGCGCCGTCCGCCGCCGGGGCGGCGCTGTCGCTCGAGCAGGTCGACGAGCTGGTCGCCAAGCGGGTCGGGCGCAAGCTCAAAGTCGTCGGAGCGTGCATCGGCACCGACGCGCACACGGTCGGCATCGACGCGATCCTCAACATGAAGGGCTACAAGGGCGATTACGGGCTGGAGCGGTACCGCGGGTTCGAGGTCTTCAACCTCGGCAGCCAGATCGCGGTCGAGGACCTCGTTCGGTTCGCGCGCGACCGCGGCGTCGACGCGATCCTGGCGTCGCAAGTCGTCACCCAGAAAGGCAGCGACATCGCCAACTTCACCGCGCTCGCCGAGCTGCTCGAAGCCGAGCACCTGCGCGAGGACGTGCTGCTGATCGCGGGCGGACCGCGCGTGACGAACCTGCTGGCGGCGGAGCTCGGCTACGATGCGGGCTTCGGCCGCGGCACGCTGCCCAGCGAGGTGGCGACGTTCATCGCGCGCCGTGCCGCGGAACGCGTCTCCGCGTGAGACGCGGCTGGCTTCCGCTGCTGGCCGCCGGCGCCGTCGCCGCGGTCGCCGGCGCCGCGCCGGCGTTCGCCGTCGATCGCAGCCTGGGCGCCGACGTGCCCAAGCCGGCGGCGTCGGGCGAACCCTGGACCGACGCCGAGATCTCGTCGCTCGACGCCAACCTCGACATCGCGATCGCCGGCAGCAAGACGCTGGCGGGCGCGCACGTCGGCGGTTTCGCGATCGACGCGCGCGACGGGCGCGTGCTGTACGAGCGCAATCAGGACGACGCGTTCCAACCGGCCTCGACGCTCAAGCTGATCGTCGGCAGCGCCGCGCTCGACAAGCTCGGTCCCGGCTTTCGGTTCCACACCGCCGCGACGATCGAGAACGCCGTCGTCAGCGGCACGCTGCGCGGCGATCTCACCCTGCACGGCAGCGGTGACGTCTTGCTCGACGACGCCGCGCTGGCGACGCTGCCCGCGGCGCTGCGGGCGGAGTCGATCGACCAGATCGAGCGCGACGTCGTCGCCGATCCGGCCGATTCGCTGCAGTACCTGCCGGGTTGGGCGATCGACGACGTGCCGTGGGATTACGCCGCACCCATCGCCGCGCTGGGCTATTCCGACGACAGCGTGACGGTCACCTTGACGCCGGGCGCGCAGCCGGGCGACGCGGTCTCGGCCGCCGTGCGCCCGTGGGGTACGGCGGTGCGCAGCTCGCGAGCTTGCGCGCCGCGCGAGCTGTCGTTCTGCGTCGTGGTGTCCGCGACGACCGGCGCGCCGCGCAGCGGATCGACGCTCGATCCGGTGCGTTCGCGAGAGCGGCCGGACGAGGTCGACGTGATCGGTTCGCTCGCCGCCGGAGCCGATCCGGTGCAACTGTCGCTCGCGGCGCCGAGCCCGCCGCGCTACGCGGCCGCCGCTGCGCGGCGCGCGCTGGTCGCCGGCGGCGTTCGGATCGGCGAACGCGAGATCGGCACGCCGGCGCACGACGTGACGCCGGCGCGAACCGTTTGGTCGCACGACTCCGAGCCGCTGTCCGATCTGCTCGCCGACATGTGGTTGCCCAGCGACAACCTGCTGGCCGAGGCGCTGCTGCAGGCGGTCGGCGCGCAAGCGCCGGCCGCGCGCGGAACGACCGAGGCCGGGATCGCGTGGGAGAAGACGTGGCTGGCGAAGCTCGGCGTCGACACCGGCAGCGCGCTCGATCTCGAAGACGGCAGCGGCCTGTCCGCCTACGACCGCATCACGCCACGCGATCTGGTGCTCGTCCTGCGCCACGATTGGGACGGTCCGTACCACGACGTCGTGCTCGACGCGCTGCCGATCGCCGGCGTTCGCGGCACGCTGCGGTCGCAATTCGTGGGAACGCCGGCCGAGCGGCGCGTGTTCGCCAAGACCGGAACGCTGTCGCACGCCGGCACGTTGGCCGGCTACGCCGCGACCGCCAAGCACGGTGCGGTGATCTTCGCGTTTCAGGTCGATGATTGGGTCGGCGACCCGGCCGATCTGCGCGATGCGCGGGCGCGCGTCCTCACCCAGCTCGTCGAGGACTGAGCGCGCGTGGCGGGCGCGCACTTCGAGGCCGAGATCCGCGAGCAGCCCGAGGTGTGGCGCCGCATCGCGGCGTCCGACAGCGCGGCGCGCTTCGCGGCGGCGGTCGCCGGCCGCGACGTGCTGTTTCTGGGCAGCGGGAGCTCGTTGTTCGTCGCGCTGCTCGGCGGGCTCGCGTTTCGCCGGCGCGGCGTGCGCGCCCACGCGCTGGCCGCGACCGAGGCGCGCTTCGACCATCAGGCGTATCGCGGCGCGTGCGTCGTCGCGCTTTCGCAGAGCGGGCGTTCGACCGATCTGTTCGACGCGCTCGACGTGATCGCGCCGGATCTGCTCGTCGCGCTCACCAACGATCCGGGCTCGCCGCTGGCGCGGCGCGCCGATACGGTCGTCGATTGCTTGGCCGGCGCCGAGCTCGCCGTACCGGCCAGCAAGAGCGTCACCGCGATGGCGGCGATCCTGCTGTGGGCCGCCGCGCTGACCGGCGGCAAACGAAACCGCAGCGCCGCGACGCTCGCGCAGACCGCCGACGACGTCGCCGGCTGGCTGCGCGGCGCCGGCATCGCGGACGTCGAGCGCGCCGCGCTGCGGCTAGCACCGTGCCGCAAGATCGCCGTCGTCGGAGCGGGCTACGGTGTGCCGATCGCCTACGAGCTCGCGCTCAAGATCAAAGAGGCCAGCTATCTGCACGCCGAGGGATTCGCGGCCGGCGAGTTTCGTCACGGCAGCTCGGCGATGCTCGACGCGTCGAGCGCGATCGTCGGCATCGTCGACGACGCCTCCCGTACGATCGTGCGGCAGCCGCTGGCCGAAGCGGCGCAGAGCGGCGCTGCCCGGTACGTCATCGGGCTGGGCGACGGCGACGTCACGCGGCTGGGTCCGGCCACCGGCGACGCGTTCAACACGCTGGCGTGGCTGGTCGCGGGCCAGTATCTGGCGCTGTGCCTGGGCCGCGCCAACGCGGTCGATTCCGACGCGCCGCGCGGCTTGCGCAAGTTCATCCGGTAGCGGCGTCCGCCGATGCGTTTGGTCCTCGCGCTGCTCGCCGCCGCGACGGTCGCTCCGGCGACGCCGTTCGCTTGGCCGACGCCGCTGCCGACGACGGCGCCGGCGCCGGCGCCGACCGTGCTGTGGGATCCCGCGCCGGCGGCGTCGTTCGGCATCGCGATCCGGCCGCTCGGCGTTTCGCCCGACGGTGACGCGCGAGCGCTCGTGCGGGTGGTCTTGCACGACGCGCGCGGCGGCGGCACGCGGTTGCGCCGCGGCGGGGACTTCGACTACTTCACCGACCGCGGCAGCGTGCAGTGGCAGACGCGCTTGCGGTTCGGCGGTCCGGCGGCGATCGTGTCGCTTCGCGACGACGCGCCGGCCACGATCACCGTCGTCGCGAACCGGCCGCCGGGGTTGCCCGCGCGGCACGCAACGTACGATCCGCGAACGTGGCGCGGGCCGCGCGTCGTCGCGGCGGCGCTCGGGCCGCAGCTCGTGCGCATCGGATGGTTTCCGCGCGTTCGCGCGGGCGTGGTGGTCATCGACCGGATCGATGCGGCGGGCCGCCGCGTGCCGGCGGCGACGCTGCGCGCGCCGGCATCCTCCTGGGACGATCGCGCGGTTCGCTCCAACCAGGTCGCGCGTTACGCCGTCGGGCTGCCGCAGCGCGCGCCCGTCGAGGTCGTCGCGCGCACGCCGCCCGCGTTGCCGGTGAGCACGGTCGACGCGCTGCGCGGCAAATCGGCGTGGCTCGCGTTCTCCGGCGACCCCCTAGACGACGATGCGTACGCGAACCTCGACCCCGCGCGGATCGTGTCGGCCGCGCGGCAAGCCGGACTGCGTTCGGTCGAGCTGCGGCTCGCGTACGGCGCGTTCGACGAGGTGACGCCGGCGGCGAAGCGCACCGTCGACGACCTGATCGACCGGTTCGCCGCGGCGGGAATCGCGGTGATCGGCTGGATCGTGCCGCGCGCGCCCGATGCCGACGATCTCGCGCGGGCGGGCGCGACGGCGCGCTATCGGACGCCGCGCGGCAACGGAATCATTGGGCTGGCGATCGATCTCGAGCGCGGCGGGCAGTTTCTCGGCGCCGGCGCGCGCGGTTACGCCGCACTCGGCACGTACCTGGGCGTGCTGCGCGGCGCGGTCGGCCCGCGCGTGCTGCTCGTCGCGACGGTCGAGGATCCGAACCTCGAGCACCTCGACGAGGCGACGTACCCGTACGCCGCGATCGCGCGTTCGGCCGACGTGCTGCAGCCGATGACGTACTGGCGGATGCTGGGCGGCGCCGGCGATCCGGCGGCGGTTGGCGCCGCGGTCGGCGCATCGGTCGCGCTGACCCGCAAGCTGGCCGCGCGCGACGTGCCGATCGACGTCGGCGTTCAGACCGGCGTGCTCTCGCGCCGCGGCGCGCCGCCCGGCGCCGAGCTGACCGCGGCGCTGCTCGGCGCGCGCGCGGCCGGCGCGATCGGCGTCGCGCTCTACGATCTGAGCGGGACCGGGCCGGAGCAGTGGGGAGCCGTGGCCGGCATCACCTGGTAGCTCGCCTCGCTAGGCGACCCGGGGAGTTCTGTTCGCGCTGTCCAACCCTGGGAGCAGCCTATGCTGCCCGAGCTGCTGGCCTGGTTCACCGGTAAGGAACAGAATCGGCGCAAGTTTCCGCGCAAGCGCAAACCGTTTCGCGCGACGTACAGCTTGGACGGGCACACCAGCCGCGCGGCGATCGGTTTGGACATCAGCGGCGGTGGTCTGTGCATCCTCACCCAGGAACCGGTCGCGCGCGAGGAGTTCGAGGTGCGCGTGCTGCTCGAGGAGCGTCACCTCCGGGTCCGCGTCAAGACCGTCTGGCACGACAACGTGCAGCACCAAGGGCGCAAGGTCTGGCGCTACGGAACGCGCTTCACCGGGATCCCGGCCGACGACTGGGACGCAATCATTCGGTACACCACCGACCGGCCCGTTGCCGAGTCAAACAAGGCGCAGGATGAGCTCGCCACCGTTCGCATGACGCCGGACGACGCGGCGCGGCTGCTGCCCGGTGAGCTGCAGACGCGCTTGCTGCAGATGCTCGTCGAACGCCGCCGCCTCGCGCCGCTCGACGAGCGCGTGACGCCGCTGGTCCAATACTTCTATTCCGGCATCGTGCGGCACAACGACAAGCTGGTGCATCGCCTGGTCATCCAATCGAAGGTCGTCGGTCCCGAGAGCGACGAGCTCTTCGAGACGCGCTTCGTTTTCGACGAGAGCGGCAAGAACGTTCAGATTCTGAATTGAAGGGCGCCTGGTGCAACAGAAGACCGCGCTGATCACCGGCGTCACCGGACAGGACGGATCGTATCTCGCCGAGCTGCTGCTCGAGCAGGGCTACCGCGTGGTCGGCATGACGCGCCGCACGTCCACCGACGTTCACGAGCGGATCGGACACCTCGGCGGGCGCATCGAGATCGTGTCGGGCGACCTGCTCGACCAGAGCTCGATGAGCTCGATCATCGCCGCCGTGCGCCCGCACGAGATCTACAACTTGGCCGCGCAGTCGTTCGTGCCGACGTCGTGGCAGCAGCCGGTGCTCACCGGCGAGTTCACCGCGCTCGGCGTCACGCGAGTGCTCGAAGCGATTCGCGCCGTCGATCCCGGCATCAAGTTCTACCAGGCGTCGAGCTCGGAGATGTTCGGCAAAGTCCAATCCGTCCCGCAGAACGAGCAGACGCCGTTCTACCCGCGCTCGCCGTACGGCGTGGCGAAGTTGTACGGCCACTGGATCACCGTCAACTATCGCGAGTCCTACGACATCTACGCTTGCTCTGGTATACTGTTCAACCATGAGAGCGTTCCTTCGACGACGCCTGTCATCGTGCGCGAGCACTGCATCGTCGACGTGAAACCGATTGGTGAGGTTCTCCGCGTGCGAGAGCCGGGGCCAAGCGTGCAGCGCTTTGAGTTGCATGGCCTGGAAGTGTGGGACGGGGACGACTTCGTGCCCGTTCGCGGGGGAACCGCATATCGGCATCGCCCGCAGGTGGAGAACAAAGGCGTCGCCCGCATCGAAGCGCGCTCCGGGACGGTGACGACAACCGCCGATCATGTGATCTTCATGGCCGACGGCGAGCGCGCTGCGAAGACCGTCGAAGCCGGTCAACGGATGATGCGCGCAGAGCTTCCCGAGGCTCCCTTCTCCACGTCGCTGACGAAGGAAGCTGCGTGGATGCTCGGCATGTTCGTCGGTGACGGTTGGGCGTCGAGGGAGGGGCATGGCACGGGCGCGAAGTTCATCAACAGCAATTCGATTCTGCGCGCCGCCTTCGCAGATGTCTGGAAACGTGTAACGTGCGGCAACGTGCGATACGCAGAGTCGACCTCGGGGTTCATTCCGGGGAGGGTCGTTGGAGCGCTCCTCCTCAGCGGCGCACCGACGTACGTCGAGTGGTTGCGCAGCGAATGCTATACGGAGGACGGCTACGAGCGCGTTCCGCGCGTCGTGCTCAACGGCGGGATCGAGATCTGGCGCGCATTTCTCGCCGGCTACAACTCGACCGACGGGCTCAAAGCTGGGAACGGCGCGTACGCCTATAAAAACTTCAAGACCAATTCGGCCGTTCTCGCGATGGGTCTGTGGTGGATGGCGAAACGCGCGCTAGGGCAGGAGACCGTCTTGAACGTCGAGGTCGGTCCACCGGAACGTCCCGGCCCGTTTTATTCCATCAACTTGCGATCGCCCGGCGCGAATAACAAGGGTGCGCATCTCAAGCGCGACCTCGCCGAGGTCAAGCGCGTCGTCCCGCAACCGCACTACGACGGCTGGCTCTATGATTTCACCACGACCAGCGGACGCTTTCACGCCGGCGTCGGCGACTGCTTGATCCACAATTCGCCGCGTCGGGGCAAGGAGTTCGTGACGCGCAAGATCAGCGACGGCGTGGCGCGGATCAAGCTCGGGTTGGCGACGGAGTTACGGCTCGGAAACCTCGACGCGAAGCGCGATTGGGGTTTCGCCGGCGACTACGTGCGGGCGATGTGGATGATGCTGCAGCGCGATCGGCCCGATGATTTTGTCGTCGCGAGCGGGCGAACGCACGAAGTGCGCGACTTGGTCCGGCTCGCGTTCGCCGCGGCCGGTCTCGATTGGGAGCGCTACACGGTCGTCGACCCGCGCTTCTACCGGCCGGCCGAGGTCGATCTGCTGGTGGGCGATCCCGCCAAGGCGAAGTCCGTGCTGGGCTGGCAGGCCGAGGTGTCGTTCGAAGAGCTCGTGCAGCGGATGGTCGCGGCCGACGTCGACCGGCTGCGTCCGCTCATGGCGACGTAACGGCAGCGCTGATGCGCGTCTTCGTCACCGGTGCATCGGGCTTCGTCGGGCGGCACCTCGCCGCCACGCTGCGCGCCCGCGACCACGACGTGTTCATGATCGATCGCGGCGACCGCACGGACATGCTCGGCGCCGACGTCACCGACGCGAGCGCCGTCGACGGCGCGATGGAGCTCGCGCAGCCCGATGCGGTCGCGCACCTGGCGGCCCAAGCCTTCGTCCCGGCGTCGCTCGACGATCCGGCGGCGACGCTGACCGTCAACATCGGCGGAACGCTCAACGTCCTGGCCGCCGCACGCCGGCTGCACGACGCGGGCCGGCGCATTCGCGTGCTGGTCACCAGCAGCGCCGAGGTCTACGGCGTACAGCCGCCTGAGGCGTATCCGCTGCGCGAGACGACGGCGACGCGGCCGGCCAACCCGTATGCGGCCAGCAAGGTCGCCGCCGAGGCGCTCGTCTCAGCGTATGCGCGGTCGTTCGGTCTCGACGCGGTAGCGACGCGGGCGTTCAACCACATCGGCGCCGGACAGGACGAGCGCTTCGCGGTGCCGGCCTTCGCGCTGCAACTCGCCCGCATCGCCGCCGGCGGCGAGCCCGTCATGCAAGTCGGCAACTTGACCACCTCGCGCGACGTGCTCGACGTGCGCGACGTGTGCGAAGCGTACGCGCGGCTGCTCGAAGGCGCCGGCACGGCCGGTGAGATCTACAACGTGTGCAGCGGGACGGCGACGCCCATGCGCGAGATCCTGCGCCGGCTGATCGAGATCGCGCACGTCCCGGTCGAGGTGCGCGAAGACCCCGCACGAATGCGACCGGCGGACGTCCCGGTCAGCGTCGGCGACGCGACGAAGTTGCGCGAAGCGACCGGCTGGGCGCCGAGCGTCCCGCTGGCGGCCGCGCTGCGCGACGTCTACGACGACGCCCGGGCGCGCGTTGCATCGACGGCTCCCCGATGACGGTGATCAGGTGAACTCAGGCCAGACCTTCGGCTCCTTCGTGTTCGGCAACCGCGGCGCGCTGCTGGCGCTGCCGGCGCTGGCGCTCGCGGCGCTGGGCAAGCCCAGCGCGTTCTCGGTGGCGAGCGGCCTGCCGCTGGCCTTCGCGGGCGAAGCGATTCGGATGTGGGCCGTCGGCTACAGCGGCGCGACGACGCGCGGCGACACCGTCACCGCACCGGCGCTGGTCACCGCCGGACCATACGCGTTCGTGCGCAATCCGCTGTACGTCGGAAACTTCGTCACCGCCGCCGGGTTCGCGTTCGCCTTCACCGGCAAGAACTCGGTCGCGGCGCGCGGCGCGCTCGCGCTGGGCTCGCTGGCGGCGATGGTCGCGGTGTACTCGGTGATCGTCCCGCACGAGGAAGCGTACCTGCGCGCCACGTTCGGCGCCGAGTTCGACGACTACGCGGCGCGGGTTCCGCGCGTGATCCCGGCGTTGGAACCGGCCGAGCCGCAGCGCGGTTCATACGATCCCGACGTGATCTTTCAAGCGGAGTCGCGCACCTGGCTGAGCTTCGGCGCGGCGCTGCTCGTCCTGGCGCTCAAGAGCATGCGCGCGTGAACGGGCACAGCCACGCGACGGACCCACGGCTGGCCTCGACGACGCGGCTGAAGATCGCGCTCGGCGCGACGGCCTGCGTCGCCGTGATCGAGCTGGCGGGCGGGCTGCGCGCGGCGTCGCTGGCGCTCATCTCCGACTCGGTGCACGTGGCGATGGACGGCGTGGCGCTCGCCATCGCGCTGGCCGCGGCCGTGCAGGCCAAGCGGCCGGCCACCGATCGCCAGACCTACGGCTTCGCCCGCTACGAGATCCTGGCCGCGCTCGCCAACGGTGCGCTGCTCACCGCCGTCACCATCCTGATCGCCGTGGAGGCGGTGAAACGGCTGATCCATCCGGAGCTGCCGTCGGCGACGCTGATGGCGGGGATCGCCGGCATCGGTTTGGCCGTCAACGTTGCGGTCGCGTTCGTGCTGATGGGCGGTCATCGCCGTGACCTGAACCTGCGCGCGTCGCTGCTGCACGTCGTGGGCGACGCGCTCGGCGCGATCGCGGTGATCGTGGGCGGCGTCGTGATCGCCTTCACCGCGGCGGCCTGGATCGACCCGCTCCTCGCGCTGCTGGTCGCCGGCATCGTGATCGCCGGCGTGGTGCGCATCGTGCGCGAGGCCGGCGACGTGCTGCTCGAGAGCACGCCGGGCCACGCCGGGATCCCGCTGGTCCGCGAGCGGATCGGCCGGGTCGAAGGGGTCGTCGGCGTTCACGACCTGCACGTCTGGACGATCGGGTCAGAGAGCCACGCGCTCTCCGCTCACGTCGTCCTCGACGATCGCAAGCTCAGCGAGGCCAGCGCCATCCTGCGCTCGATCGACGCGGCGATGCGGGCCGATTTCGCGATCTCCCATTCCACGATTCAGTTCGAGTGCGAGAGCTGCGACCCGGACACCACGATCGTGTGCACCCAGGCCTCTCGGGAATCCCTGGGCGTCTCCACGAAGTTGTGAGGGTCATGAAGCCCGGTACCGTCGTCCTTGCCACCGCGCGCACGCCCTTCGGGCGCCTCGGCGGCGCGCTCTCGTCGCTCGTCGCGACCACGCTGGGCGGCGACGCCATCCGCAACGCCATCGCCCGCGCCGGGATCGACCCGGCCGACGTCGAGCACGTCGTCATGGGACAAGTTCTCCAGGCCGGAGCAGGTCAGGCGCCGGCGCGTCAGGCCGCGTTCAAGGCGGGTCTGGCCAAGACGACCACCGCCGAGACGGTGAACAAAGTCTGCGCCTCGGGGATGATCGCGGTGGTGCACGCGGCGCGCGCGATCGCCGACGGCGATCAGCGGGTCGTCGTCGCCGGCGGGATGGAGTCGATGTCGAACGCGCCCTACCTGCTGCCGGGCGCGCGCGCCGGCTATCGTTACGGCAACGCGACGCTGGTCGACGCGATGATCAACGACGGGCTGTGGGACTACTACTTCGACGAGGCGATGGCGTCGCAAGGTGCGCGCGTCGCCGCCGAATTGGGCGTCACCCGCGAAGTGCAGGACGAGTTCGCTTATCAGAGCCACCGGCGCGCGCACGAAGCGCACGAGTCCGGCAAGTTCGCTACCGAGATCGTGCCGATCGCGGTCGCGACCAAAGCGTCCGGCAAGATCGTCGTCGATGCCGTTCCGGTGCCGGCCCGCGAGCGCATCCCGGCGATGGCCGGTGCGCTGGGCGGCTCCGTGTGGGATCACGTCCCGCCGCAGAACATGGTCGCCGACCCGAGCCGGTATTCGCCCTACGTGACCGGCGACGTTCCGCACACGCTGGTCGACCGCGACGAACCGGTTCGCGTCGACGCTTCGCTGCAAACGATGGCGAAGCTGCGGCCGATCGACGCCGGGGGCACGATCACCGCCGGCAACGCGCCGGGCGTGAACGACGGCGCGGCCGCGCTGGTGCTCGCCAGTCCCGCCTACGCGCGCTCGGTCGGCGCCGAACCGCTCGGCGAGATCGTCGACCACGCCGGCGTCGCCTGGGATCCGCCGTACCTCGCGCTCGTTCCGGCGATGGCCGCCCAGAAGCTGCTCGACCAGCAGGGTCTCAAGGCGTCCGACATCGCGGTCTGGGAGATCAACGAGGCCTTCGCCGCCGTCGCGCTGACCACGGCGGCGCGGCTGGGACTCGACCCGCGCGCGATCAACGTGCAGGGCGGTGCGGTGGCGCTCGGCCACCCGATCGGGGCGTCGGGGGCGCGGATCGTCGCGGCGGTCGTGCAGCAACTGCGGGCGCGGGGAGGGGGCTATGGGATCGCCGCCATCTGCTCCGGTGGTGGGCAGGGGGACGCGGTCCTCGTTCGCGTCGCTTAGGTCGTCTTCTGGCCTGGGTTCGGGTTGGGGTTGGCGGCGGTGGCCGCACGCTCGTCGCGGGGACGGTTCGGTTTCGTCTTCGTGACGAAACCGAACCTCGGCGCTCAGAGCGCTCTCGGCATCCTGCCTTCGCGCTCTTCGCGACGCCCCGCCACGAGCGTGCGGCCACCGCCGCCCGCCACGATGCCGGCGCGCGGCGGTCGCAGGTGAACGTGGTGGCGGCGGCACGATCGCTGCGCTCCGTGCCGTGGGGAGCGGAAGGTGGGCGTGGATGGGCAAGGTGGTGGTGTGATGGCGGCGATGGTGGTGACATGCAGGGGTTGTGGTGACGGCCAACATCTCGTAGGTTGTGAGTTGAGGATGATGGCGTGAGAGTGTTGGTCGTTGGGGCGGGGCAGATGGGGAACGGCATCGCTCAGGTGCTGGCGGCGAAGGGGCATGAGGTGTTGCTCAATGACGTTGACGAGGCGCGAATTCGCGCGGGGATCGATGCGGTCGCGAAGCGGCTCGATCGCGACGTCGAGAAGGGACGGTTGACGCCGCAGCATCGCGGCGATCTGCTCGCGCACATCGATGCGCGGCCGCACTTTCACGATCTGGAGATCGATCTGGCGATCGAAGCCGCGACCGAGCGGCTCGACCTCAAGCTCGATCTGTTCCGCACGCTCGACCGCAACACCGGTCCCGAGACGGTGCTGGCGAGCAACACGTCGTCGATCTCGATCACCGTGCTGGGCGCGGCAACCTCCAAACCCGAGCGCGTCGTCGGGATGCACTTCATGAATCCCGTTCCGGTGATGAAGCTGGTCGAGATCATCCGCGGGATAGCCACCACCGACGCGACCTTCGCGTTCGTGCGCGATCTGGCCGTCGACCTCGACAAGACGCCGGTCGAGGTGCGCGACTTCCCCGGCTTCATCTCGAACCGCGTGCTGCTGCCGATGATCAACGAGGCGATCTACGCGCTCTACGAAGGCGTCGCGTCGGTCGAAGCGATCGACACCGTCATGAAGCTCGGCATGAACCATCCGATGGGACCGCTCACGCTGGCCGATTTCATCGGGCTCGACACGTGCCTGGCGATCATGAACGTGCTGCACGACGGGTTCGGCGACTCGAAGTATCGCCCGTGTCCGCTGCTCAAGCAATACGTGGCGGCCGGCTGGCTCGGCAAGAAATCGGGGCGCGGCTTCTACGATTACTCGCGGTCGGCCAACGGCGTGCCGGCGGCTGTTCCGTCGCCGGCGCGTTGACCGCGAGCACCCGCTTCGTCGGCTTCGAGCCGACCGACGAACAGCGCCAGATCGGCGACGCCGCGCGCGAGATCGCCGAACGCGAGATCGCGCCGCACATCGCGGGCTGGGACAAGGCGCACGCCTTTCCGCGCGATCTGTACGCCAAGCTCACCGCCGCCGGGCTGATGGGGATGCTCGTCCCCGAGTCGTACGGCGGCGTCGCCGCCGATTACGTCGCGTACGCGCTGGCGATCGAAGAGCTGGCTCGGGTCGACGCCGGAACCGCCGTCACCGTCTCGGTCCACTCGATGATCTGCAACGCGGTCGCGCGGTTGGGTTCGGGCGAGCAAAAGCAGCTCTGGCTCGAAGCGCTCGCCGCCGGCGACGTCATCGCCGGCTTCGGCCTGACCGAATCCGACGCCGGTTCCGACGCTGCGGCGATCCGGGCGACCGCGCGCCGCGACGGCGACGGTTGGATCCTCAACGGCCGCAAGCAGTGGTGCACCAACGGCGGCTACGCCGGCGTGGTGATGGCAATGTTCCGCAGCGGCGGTCCCGGCGCCAAAGGCATCAGCGCGTTCCTGGTCGACACGTCGCTGCCCGGCATCGTCGTGGAACGCACCACCGACAAGCTCGGCATCCACACGT
>Ga0302325_10000777_pt1 | contig 85446 bp, 86 predicted proteins | sample Palsa_T0_2_FD_201948 | JGI IMG/M metagenome (GOLD analysis project Ga0302325, IMG submission 201948) | Peat permafrost microbial communities from Stordalen Mire near Abisko, Sweden - Palsa_T0_2 | ecosystem: Environmental > Terrestrial > Soil > Palsa > Peat permafrost | place: Sweden: Abisko... | reverse complement strand
GCCGGCGATGAGCGTCACCGCGCGCCTCCACGCCCTCGACCGCCGCCAGCAGCGCAGCCCTCGCGTGTCGTTCATCGCAGCTGTCGTCAAGAAGTTCGGCGACGACCAGGCCGGCCAGCTGGCCGCGCTGATCGCCTACTACGGCTTCGTCTCGCTGTTCCCGCTGCTGCTCGTACTCGTGACCGTGCTCGGCTTCGTGCTCCAGGGCGATCCCTCCGAGCGCCAGCGGATCCTCGACGGCACGCTCGGGCAGTTCCCGATCATCAGCGACTACCTCAAGCTGCACTCGCTCGACGGCTCGAGCGTCGGCCTGATCGTCGGCGTCGTCGGCTCGCTACTCGCCGGCCTCGGCATCACCGGCGCCACACAGACCGCCTTCAACCGCATCTGGCACGTCCCGTTCAAGCACCGGCCCAACTGGATCTACTCGCGCCTGCGAGGACTCGGCATGCTTGCGTTGCTGGGCACGATGAGCATCGTCTCCACTACCGCAGCCGGCTACGTCGGCTCGAGCAGCCATGGCGCGGCCGCGGTCATCGGCGGGATCGTGCTCGCGTTCGTGCTGAACCTCGCGTTGTTCATGACCGCCTTCAAACTGCTCACCGCGCTGGATCTGCCGTGGCGCGAGCTGCTGCCCGGAGTGATCGTCGCGGCCGTCCTATGGCAGCTGCTGCAGCACCTCGGTGGCTTCTACGTCGACCACGAGCTCAAGCGCACCGGCCCCCTCTACGGGATCTTCGCGGTCGTGCTCGGCCTGCTCGCGTGGCTGTACCTGGGCGCCCAACTGACGATCTTCGCCGCCGAGATCAACGTCGTCAAAGCACGCCGGCTGTGGCCGCGCAGCTTCTTCTCCGACCCGCTGCTCGACGCCGACCGGCGGGCGCTCACGTCCTCCGCCGAGACCGAGGAGCGCGTGGAGGAGGAGAACGTCGAGGTCAGCTTCGAGGGGCCGGGATAGGCGGATTTGGCTCCACAACGCCATTTCCGCCCTCACCCCAAAGATACTTGCACACGCAACCACCTCGCGCTATACTAACTACACTTTCGTAAGCTCATATGGAGCGATTACCTATGGCCCCTTCATCACCCGCCTCAGAGACAACCCCTACCACCCCCTCCGTTCCCAAGCAGCGGCTGCGTCTGATCCCGCTCGACGACACCGTCGTCTTCCCGAACATGGGCATCACGCTGACGGTCGACGTCGGCGAGGACGAGCGCGTCGTGCTGGTACCGCGCCACGAGAACGAGTTCCTCGAGGTCGGCACCATCGCCGAGGTCTCCGAGAAGATCCGCCTGCCCGGCGGCGGGCGCGCCGTGTCGCTCTCCGGAGAGCACCGCGCGCTGATCGGCGCCGCGCAGACGGGACCCGGCGGCGAGCTGCGCGTCGAGGTCGACGAGCGCCCCGACGACGTGCCCCACGACAAACGCACGCGCGAGCTCGAGCGCGAGTACCGCGCGACCGTCGAGGAGATCCTCGAGCTGCGCGGCGACGACGGGCGCATCGCCGCGTTCCTACGCGCGATCGCCGAGCCGGGCGCGCTCGCGGACTCCTCCGGCTACTCCCCCAACATCTCATACGAGCACAAGGTCGAGCTGCTGCGCACGCTCGACGTCGCCGACCGCCTCGAGCTCGCCGTCAAGCTGCAGCGCGAGAGCCTCGCCGAGCTACAGGTGCGCAGGCGCATCCGCGAGGACGTGCAGGAGGGCGCTGAGAAGCAGCAGCGCGAGTACTTCCTGCGCAAGCAGATGGAGTCGATCCGCAAGGAGCTCGGCGACGACGACGCGTCGGTGGCGGAGGAGTACCGCACGAAGATCGAGGACGCCGACATGCCCGAGCCCGTCAAGGAGCAGGCGCTGAAGGAGCTCGCGCGCCTGGAGCGGATGGGCGAGCAGACCGGCGAGTCGAGCATGATCCGCACCTACCTCGACTGGCTGATCGCGGTGCCGTGGGGCAAGCGCTCCGAGGAGCACCTCGACCCGGTCGCCGCGCGCGCCGTGCTCGACGCCGATCACGCCGGCCTGGAGGACGTCAAGGACCGCATCACCGAGTACCTGGCCGTGCGCAAGCTGCGCCAGGACCGCGGCATCGAGGCCGACCCCAAGTCAGGGGCGATCCTCACGCTGATCGGGCCGCCCGGCACCGGCAAGACATCCATCGGCGAGTCGATCGCGCGCGCCACCGGAAGAGAGTTTGTCCGGATGTCACTGGGTGGCGTCAGGGACGAGGCCGAGATCCGCGGGCACCGGCGCACCTACATAGGAGCGCTGCCGGGACGCCTCGTCAGGGCGCTCAGGGACGCCGGCACGATGAACCCCGTGATTTTGCTCGACGAGGTCGACAAGGTCGGCGCCGACTGGCGCGGCGACCCCTCCGCGGCTCTGCTGGAGGTGCTCGACCCCGCACAGAACCACTCGTTCCGCGACCACTACCTCGACGTCGAGCTCGACCTCAGCCAGGTCATGTTCCTCGCCACCGCCAACGTCGCCGACACGATCCCCGGCCCGCTGCTGGACCGCATGGAGGTGATCCGCTTCGACGGCTACACCACCGAGGAGAAGCTCGCCATCGCCAAGGGCTACCTGTGGCCGCGCCAGCGCGACCGCAACGGCCTGCGCGAGGACGAGGTCGAGACCTCCGACGAGCTGCTGCGCACGATCATCTCCGAGTACACCCGCGAGGCGGGCGTGCGCAACCTCGAGCGCGAGCTCGGCACCGTGCTGCGCAAGACAGCCACCAAGATCGCCTCCGCGCAGAGCGTCGAGGAGGCGGCCGCCAAGGCCGACGGCGAGGCCAAGGCCGACAGCGAGGGCAAAGCCAATGGCGAGGTCAAGCCCGCGAAGGCGGCGCGCGCGAAGAAGCGCAAGCCCGTGAAGATCGATCTGGAGGTGGTGCGCGACGCGCTCGGCCGCCAGAAGTTCTTCCAGGAGTCGGCCGCCCGCACCGCCACCCCCGGCGTGGCGACAGGGCTCGCCGTCACCGGCACCGGCGGCGACGTGCTGTTCGTCGAGGCCACCGCCATGAAGGGCGGCGGCTCCGGCGGCAACGGGCTGGTGCTGACCGGCCAGCTCGGGGACGTGATGAAGGAGTCGGCGCGCATCGCCCTCTCCTACGTCCGCGGCCACGCGGAGGAGCTCGGCATTGACGAGAGTGCGTTCGAGAACCGCGAGTTCCACGTGCACGTGCCCGCCGGCGCGATCCCCAAGGACGGCCCCAGCGCAGGCGTCACGATGGTCACCGCGCTCGCCTCGCTGTTGTCCGGACGCCCGGTCAAGCACACCGTCGGCATGACCGGTGAGGTCACGCTGCAGGGGCGCGTGCTGCCGATCGGCGGGTTCAAGCAGAAGGCGCTCGCCGCCCATGCCGCCGGCCTGACCGACGTGATCCTGCCGGAGCGCAACCGCGGCGACCTCGACGACATCCCCGAGGAGGTGCGCGAGCAGATGACCTTCCACCCGGTGATGACCGTCCAGGAGGTCCTCGACCGCGCCCTGGAGCCCGCACGCGATGTCGCGCATCTCTCGTAGGTGTCAGCCCGTACCCGTGGAGGTCCGCGAGACAGCGGACCTCCTCGAGCGGCGCTGGCAGCTGTCGATCCTGTACGCGGCCCTCACCGGCGCGCTGCGCTTCAACGAGTTCGCCGACGCCGTCGCCGGCATCTCCCCGCGGATGCTCTCCGAGCGGCTGCGCGACCTCGAGGCCGCCGGGCTGGTGGCGCGCACCGTCATCCCCTCCAGCCCGCCCACGGTCGAGTACCGGCTGACCGAGCGCGGCCGGCGGCTCGGTCCGATCATCGAGGCGATGCGCGACTACGCGCGCGAGCCCGTGTAGGGCTGCGCGTCGGCGACCGACCCCGGGCTGCTCACCCCCACGAGCTGTCCGCTCGCGCAGTCGGCCGCACGCACGTCCGGGCGGCGCGGGTTGCGAATGCCCGCCGCGCCCACCAGCCCGCCGATCGCCACCAGCCCCGCGGCGATCGCCATGCCCAGGTGGAAGGCGTGCAGCGAGGCCGCTTCGGCGGCGGCGCTGACGGCGTGCGCCTGCGCGCCCGGCAATCCGCCCACGTGCGGGCGCCCCAGCGGCAGCCGCTTGGCTTCGTCGACGGCGGCCCGCGCCGCCGCGCCCAGCGCCGTGCCCGACAGGCGCCGCTCGAGCGCGCCCGCGAACGATGCCGAGATCGCCGCGCCGACCGCCGCGGTCCCGAGCAGGCCGGCGACGCGCGCGACCGCGTTGTTGACGCCCGAGGCGATCCCCGCCTCGTGCTCTGAGCCGGCGAGCACCGCTGCCGTCAGCGGCGCGACCGTCATCGACAGTCCGAGCGCGAACACCAGCAGCGCCGGCAGCACTTCGGAGACGTAGTCGACCTTCACGCCCGTGCGCTGGAACAGCGCCAGCCCGGCGGCCGCCACCAGCGGGCCGGTGCCCATGAAGAAGCGCGGCCCGAAGCGGTCGGCGAGCGCGCCGAAGCGCCGTGAGAGCACGAACATCATCACCGTCGCCGGCAGCGTCGCCAGGCCGCTCTTCAGCGGCGTGTAGCCGCCGATCTGCTGCAGGAACAGCACGAGGAAGAAGAACAGGATCGCTAGGCCCGCGTACATCGCGAACGTCTCCACGTTGCCGGCCGAGAAGTTGCGCCTCGCGAACAGCCGCAGCGGCAGCATCGGGTCGGCGGTGCGCGCCTCGAACAGCACGAACGCGATCAGCAGCCCCACTCCCACGGCGAGCGGCACGATCACCGCCGGGCTCGACCAGCCCAGCCGCGGCTGCTCGATCAGCGCGAACACAGGGCCGCCGAGCCCAGCCACGCACAGTGCCGCACCGGACACGTCCACGCGCCTTGCACCCGCCGCACGCGGGCCCGTCGACGGGATCGCCGCCAGGATCAGCGTCACGCACACGATCACAAGCGGCAGGTTCACCAGGAAGATCCAGCGCCACGACGCGATCGCCAGCAGCTCGCCTCCGGTCAGCGGGCCGAGCACGCCCGCGATCGCGCCCCACGCCGTCCAGGTCCCGATCGCCTTGCCGCGCTCGTCCTCGGAGAAGGTGTTGACGATCACCGCCAGCGAGCTCGGCACGAGCAGCGCGCCCGTCACGCCCTGGACCGCGCGCGCCGCCACCAGCACGCCGATCGAGGGCGACAGCGCGCACGCCAGCGAGGCCGCGCCGAACCCTGAGACGCCGAGCGCGAATACGCGGCGCTCGCCGAACACGTCGCCAAGCGATCCCCCCACCAGGATCAGCGAGCCGAGCGTCAGCAGGTAGCCGTTGACCGTCCACTGCTGGGCGGCCAGCCCGCCGCCGAGCGCCCGCTGGATCGTCGGCAGCGCGACGTTCACGACCGTGCCGTCGAGCAGCACGATGCCCGAGCCGAGGATGCACGCGACCAGCGTCAGGCGCTTGCTCGACGCCTCATCGCGCGCGGGCATCCCCGCTGCGCTCAGTCCGCGCGGCGCAGGACGGAGCGCTCGAGCAGCCCGACCTGCGTGTGACCGCTGAGCGCCAGCGTCAGATCGAGCTCGGCGAGCAGGCAGCGCAGCACGTGCTCGACTCCCGCCTGCCCGTCCAGTCCCAGCCCCCACACGTACGGACGTCCGAGGCAGACGGCGTTGGCGCCCAGCGCGAGCGCCTTGAAGACGTCCGCGCCGGTCCGAATCCCGCTGTCGAACAGGACCGGGAAGTCCTCGCCGACGGCGTCGCGCACGGCGGGTAGCGCGTCGAGCGCGCCGAGCGCGCCGTCGACCTGTCGGCCTCCGTGGTTTGAGACGATCAGCCCGTCGACGCCCGCCTCCAGCGCCAGGCGCGCGTCGTCGGCGTGGATGATGCCCTTGAGCACGATCGGCAGCGCGGTCTGCTCGCGCAGCCACGCGAGGTCCGCCCACGTGACCCGCGGGTTGGAGAACTGGTAGGCCCAGTGCCCGATCGCCGGTCCGATGTCCTCCTCGGGGGGCCGCTCGAGCGCCGCGCGGAACACGGGATCGCTGAAGTAGTTGGCCACGCCCTCGCCTTTCAGGAACGGCAGATAGGCGTTGGTGAGGTCGCGCGGACGCCAGCCCAACAGCCAGGTGTCGAGCGTGACCACGAGCGCTTCGTAGCCGGCATCCGCGGCGCGAGCGACGAAGCTCGCCGCCAGGTCGCGCTCGGTCGGCCAGTACAGCTGATACCAGCGGCTCGCCGGGTGGGCGGGCTCCATAGCAGCGGCGACCTCCTCGATCGAGTGCGACGCGGCGGTGCTGAGGATGAACGGCAGGCCGTGGGCGGCGGCCGCGCGAGCTACCGCCAGCTCGGCGTCGGGGTGGACGATCGACTGCACGCCGACCGGCGCGAGCAGCAGCGGCGCCGACATGCTCGTGCCGAGGATCGAGGCGCCGAGGGCGCGGTCGGAGACATCGCGCAGCATCCGCGGCACGATCTGCCAGCGCTCGAACGCGTCGATGTTGGCGCGCATCGTGCGCTCCGAGCCCGCGCCGCCCGCGACATAGCCGAACGCCTCGGCGGACAGGCGCTCGCGCGCGCGCTCTTCCAGCCCGGTCGCGGTGATCGGCAGCTCGGGCCTCTCGCCGCCGAGACCTTGCAGGTAGATCTCGAACTGGAAGTTCGCGAACGCCTGCTCTTGCTGCGCGGGATCGATCTCGGCCATCGCTACGCTAGACCCTAGCCTCGATCAGCCTCGGAGGCAGCCTCGACTCGCCGACGGTGCGTTCGCGCGCGAGTTGCGAGGAGACGCGTTCGCGCATTTCTTCAGTGCGCTTGACCTGGGCTTGAGAGGCTGTTCAGCGAGTGTTTCCTCTCGTGTGTATTTCTGAGGAGTAGAGATGGCAGGGACCGGCCGGACATTGACACGCAGGCAGTTGCTCCGCTCCGCGGGCGTGGGCGCTGCCGGGCTGGCGCTGACGGGCGGGGTCGGCGAGCTGCTGACCGGCGCATTGGCATCGCCGGGGCGATCCGTGCCGCCGCTCGCGCCCAGCTGGCACACGCGCCCGGATCTGCGCATACCGGCGCTGACGGTCACTCGCCGCGAGCCCGGCGCCTCCACTGATCCGATCTTCATCGCCCCCTACAACGCGCCCGTCGGCCAGGCGGGCGCGGTGATCGTCGACGCCGGCGGCGAGCCGATCTGGGAGAACCCGCTGGCGGGCAAGGTGACGACCAACTTCCGCGTGCAGAGCTATCGCGCCAGCCCAGTGCTGACGTGGTGGGAGGGCAGCATCGAACTCGGCCACGGGGTGGGCGAATACGTGATCGCGGACTCCGCCTACCGCACCGTCCGCCGCGTGCAGGCCGCACACGGCCTGCACGGCGATCTGCACGAGTTCGTGATCACCCCGCGCGACACCGCGCTGCTGACCAGCTACGTCGTTCGCGGCGCCGACCTGTCGAGCGTCGGCGGCTCCGCCAACGGCACGATCCAGGACGCGATCTTCCAGGAGATCGACCTCGCGAGCGGCAGGCTGCTGCTCGAATGGCACAGCCTCGACCATATCCCGCTGCACGAGTCCTACTCGCCCGTGGAAGCGAACTGGGACTTCTTCCACATCAACTCCGTGGACCTCGACGGCGACGGCGATCTGCTCGTGTCCGGACGCAGCACCCACACCGTCTACAAGATCGCCCGCAGCGGCGAGATCGTCTGGCGCCTGGGCGGCAAGTACAGCGACTTCGAGATGGGCTCGGGCACGGGCTTCGCCTGGCAGCACGACGCCCGCCGCCAGCCCGACGGATCGCTGACGATTTTCGACAACGGCGCCACCCCCGCCGTCGAGAAGCTCTCGCGCGGGCTGATCCTCGACGTCGACGAGGTCGCGATGACGGCCTCGCTCGTGCGCCAGTACACCCACCCCAAGGTGCTGTCGGGCAGCCAGGGCAGCATGCAGCTGCTCGCGGGGGGAAACGTGTTCGTCGGCTGGGGGGAAACGCCGAGGGTGTCCGAGTTCCTGCGCTCCGGACGGATCGTCTTCGACGCGATCCTCGGCAAGGACTACCAGTCCTACAGAGCCTTTCGCATGCCCTGGGGCGCACAGCCAGCGCAAGCTCCAGCGATCGCGGTGGCCGGCCGTGGCGCCTCCCGCGCCGTCTACGCGAGCTGGAACGGAGCGACCGACGTGCACAGCTGGCAGTTGCTCGCGGGCGAGCTGTCGGGCGCCCTCGCCCCCGTCTCGAGCACGCGCTCGCGCGGCTTCGAGAGCGCCCTGCGCCTCGCCGCCGCGGGGCCGTACCTCGCGGTGCGCGCGCTGGACGCGCACGGCGCTCAGCTCGGTCAGTCGAACACGATCACGCTGGCGAGCTGACGCGAGGCGCTCAGCCGAGCACGAGCTCGGCGGCGTCGCGCAACGTGGCGGCGTCGCCGGAGATTAGTAGCGTGGTGACGGCCGACTCGCGCCACTTCTCCAGATCGTCGCGGATCTTCTCGCGCGAGCCGATCAGCGACAGCTGCTCGATCAGCGCGGTCGGGATCTTGGCGCCGGCCTCGTCCTTCTTACCATCGAGGTACAGCTCCTGGATTTCGGCGACCTCCCGCTCGTAGCCCATGCGGATTGGCACGTTGGCGTGAAAGTTGGCGCCCTTGGCGCCCATGCCGCCGAAGTACAGCGCGTAGAACGGCCGCAGCGCGTCGGCGGCGGCGTCGAGGTCGTCGGTGACGATCAGCGGCACCGTGGCGCACACCTCGAAGTCCTCCGCACTGCGTCGCGCGCCCGCTCGCGCGAAGCCCTCCTCCAGCGACGGGCGGTACAGCTCGTCGTACACCGCCGGCGAGAACAGCATCGCCAGCCAGCCGTCGCACAACTCCGCGCACAGCGCGATGTTCTTGGGACCCTCGGCGCCGAGGTAGATGGGGATGTCCTCGCGCAAGGGATGGATCGAGGCCTTCAGCGGCTTGCCCAGCCCGGTCCCACCGGGAAGCGGCAGCGGGTAGTGCGGGCCGGGCGCTTGCAGGCGTCCCTTGCGCGCCCAGATGTCGCGCAGGATCGAGATGTACTCGCGCGTGCGCGCGAGCGGCTTGGCGAACGGCATCCCGTACCAGCCCTCCACCACCTGCGGTCCGGACACGCCGAGGCCGAGGATGAAGCGCCCGTTCGACAGGTGATCCATCGTCATCGCCGCCATCGCCGCGGCGGCGGGCTGGCGCGCGGACATCTGCACGATCGCCGTGCCCAGCTTGATGCGCTCGGTCGACGCGCCCCACCACGCCAGCGGCGTCAGGCAGTCCGAGCCGTAAGCCTCGGCCGTCCAGATCGAGTCGAACCCCAGCCGCTCTGCCTCAGCGACCGACTCCGCCGCGCCGGGAGGCGGCCCCCCGGCCCAGTAGCCCGTGTTCAACCCCAGCTTCAGCTCTCCGCCCATCGACGCGAGACTATCGCTCCACGAGCGCGAGCGTGAAGCCGTCGTAGCCCTTGCTGCCGACGGTCTGGATCGTGGTGGCGGTGACTCGGGGCTCCAATTGAAGCAACTCGTGGAAGCGGCGCATGCCCTGGACGCGGGGGTCCCGGCTGGTGGCGTCGACGATCTCGCCGTCGCGCACGACGTTGTCGGTCACGATCAGGCTGCCGGGCCGCGCGAGCGCCAGCGCGTGCTCGAAGTACTCGGGGGTGCCCTGCTTGTCGGCGTCGATGAAGATCAGGTCGAAGGGTCCCGCGCCCTCCGCGATGAGCTCGCGCAGGCTGTCGATCGCGGGTCCGACCCTTATGTCTATGAGGCCGGCCAGGCCGGCCCGCTCGACGTTCGCGGCGGCGACGCGTGCGTGGCCCGGGTCGAGCTCCAGGGTGATCAGGCGGCCCTCGGCGGGGAGCGCACGGGCGAGCCAGATCGTGCTGTACCCGCCGAGCGTGCCGAGCTCGAGCACGCTGCGCGCGCCGTGCACGCGCGCGAGCAGGTGCAGCATCTTGGCCTGGGCGGGCGAGAGCGCGATCGCCGGCAGGCCCGCCTTCGCGCTGGCCGCGAGCGCCGCCTCGAGCGCCGGGTCGGAGTCGATCAGCAGCTCCTCGATGAAGCCGTCGACGGCGCTCCAGCGCTCCTGGGTCACGATGGCGCCCCGGCTCGCGTCGGCGTCGGGCTCATCAGCGCGAGCGGCACGGCCAGGCCGGCCGAGCGGCGCACCGTGGCGATCCGCCGCCCCGCCTGCACCGCGGGGCGGACCTGCCCGACGTGCGGCGCGAGCAGCTCGGCGGCGCGATCGAGATCCTCGACCAGCAGCGCCAGGCCCCAAAAGCGCACCGGCCCCTGCGCGCAGCCGTCGCGCTCGAGCACCTCGGCGGGCGCCTGGATCAGCTCGAGGATCTCGCTGCCGAGGCGGAAGAACGCCTGGCGCGGCGCGCCCGCGGGCGTGGGCTGCTCGCGCACCCGGCGCAGGTCCAACCCCGCCGCCCGCATCGCCGCGACGCTGCGGTCGAGATCGCCCGAGACCGCCACCACGTGGTCGATCGCGAGCACGCCGTTGGGATGGGCGGGCGCCCGCGCCGGGAGCGCGCGCTCGGAGACGCTCGTGGGCAGGCCGTCGAGCTCGGCGCAGCGCAAGTCGCGCAACGACCAGGCGAGGATGCCAGCCCCCTGCCGAGATTCGGTGAAACACAGACGCACGGCGCCGATCAGGCATTCACCGTCGGAGACGGCGAAGCCGAGTGCGGCCCAGTTGGCGGGGTCGTCGGCGAGCGTGAGCTGGTCGATGGTGGGTGCGGGCATGTGTTGACTTTCTGCGCGCCGCCCCGGCCAACCGCTCCAGGAGCATGCGCTCGCGGCGCTAGAACTACTGAACGTGAACGCTACACCCGAGCTGAGCGACCGTCGGCGGCTGACGATCCTGGCGATCTGCTGCATGAGTCTGCTGATCGTGGCGATGGACAACACGATCGTCAACGTCGCGCTGCCGTCGATCCGCCGGGATCTGCACGCGCCGCTGTCGGGGCTGCAGTGGACGATCGACGCGTACGTGATCGTGATCGCGAGCCTGTTGCTGCTGTCGGGCTCGACCGCTGACCGACTCGGACGCCGGCGCGTGTTCCAGCTGGGCCTGTCGCTGTTCGTCGCCGGCTCGCTGCTGTGTAGCCTCGCCCCCACCCTCGGCTGGCTGATCGCGGCGCGGGCGGTACAGGGCATCGGCGGCTCGATGCTCAACCCGGTCGCGATGTCGATCATCACCAACGTCTTCACCGATCCGCGCGAACGCGCACGCGCGATCGGCGCGTGGGGCGCGGTGGTCGGCATCAGCCTGGCGCTGGGACCGATCGTCGGCGGGGCGTTGACCGAGAGCGTCGGCTGGCGCTCGATCTTCTGGATCAACGTGCCGATCGGCATCGCGGCTGTGATCCTGACGGCGCTGTTCGTCCCCGAATCGCGCGCGGCGCGGGCGCGCCGGATCGATCCCGTCGGTCAGATTCTAGTGATCGTGACGCTCGCGTCGCTGACCTACGCGATCATCGAGGCTCCGCACGCGGGATGGTCCTCGGCGCAGACCGTCGGCCTGTTCTGCGTGACGGTGCTCGCGCTCGCGGCGCTGATCGCGTACGAGCTGCGGCGGGTCGACCCGCTAATCGAGCTGCGTTTCTTCCGCAGCGCGCCGTTCTCGGGTGCGACCGTGATCGCGATCAGCGCGTTCGCGGGCTTCAGTGGCTTCCTGTTCGTCAACACGCTCTACCTCCAGGACGTGCGCGGCTACTCGGCACTGCAGGCGGGACTATGCACGCTGCCGATGGCGCTGGCGGCGCTCGCGTGCAGCCCGCTGTCGGGCCGTCTGGTCGGCACCCGCGGCCCGCGCGTGCCGCTGTTCCTCGCCGGCACCTGCATGGCCGCGAGCGCGCTGGTGATGACGACGCTCACGCCCTCCACGCCGCTGATCCTGCTGCTGTGCACGTACGCCGTCTTCGGGATCGGCTTCGGCTTCGTCAACTCGCCGATCACTTATACGGCCGTCTCGGGCATGCCCAACAACCAGGCCGGGGTGGCGGCGGCCGTCGCCTCGACCAGCCGCCAGGTCGGGCAGGCGCTGGGCGTGGCGGTCAGCGGCTCGATCCTCGGGGCCGTGGCGACGGGAAGCGACATCGACACGCACCTGGCCTCCGCCAGCCATCCCGCGTGGTGGGTGATCGCGGGCTGCGGCGCCACCGTGCTCGCGCTGGGCGCGGCGACGACCGGGCAGTGGGCCCTGCGCACCGCCCGCCGCTGCGCGCAGACGCTGGAGGAGGAGGCCGCCCCGCGGCCGCTTCCGGCATGAGCGCCCGCGAGCGTCGCCCTCTGCGAGCGTGGCTGTTGGCGGGCCTTCGCTACGCGCTGCCGGCGATCGTGACGCTGGCGGGGGTGGTGATCATGTCCTTCGGCGGCGAAACCGACCTCGAGGGCGGCGCCAGCATCGTCAGCGCCGGCCTGGCGATCTACTTCGTCAACTGGCTGTACCGCATCGGCGTGACGGGCGACCGCGAGCGTGACACCGAGGACGCCGCGCGCGACTACTTCGACCGCCACGGCCGCTGGCCTCGGTGAGCGTCCGCAGCACGTGCGCGAGGGGGTGGATCGCCTGTGACGGATGAGCACCACCGCGGCCCTGGCTTTGTCCATCCGTCGAAGGTGAACGCGCATCCACCGCGGGAGAATGCCGTGGTGAGCTCGGGGGTGCAGACACCGAGGGAGGACGCGCAGGAGGCGCAGAGCCCGACGATCGAGGACTATCGCCCACAGGCGCCGTTCCTGGATGAGCTGTTCGAGCAAGACGGCACGCCGCGGCCGACCGCGCGGGCGCTGGTCGAGGAGCTGCGGCGCCTGGGTCCGGACGGCCTGATTGAGGCAGGCCGCCGCCGCGATGCAATCTTCATGCAGCAGGGGATCACGTTCGAGACCAGCGGCGGCGGCGGGCCGACGCACGAGCGCCCGTTTCCGCTGGACCTCGTGCCGCGCGTGCTCAGCGGTGAGGAATGGCGGGCGATCAAGCGCGGCCTGGCGCAGCGCATCCGCGCGCTCAACCACTTCGTCGACGACGTCTACCACGCGCGCGAGATCGTGCGCGAGGGGCTCGTCCCGTGGCGTCTGGTGGCCTCCTGCTCGCACTTCGCGCGCGCGGTCCACGGCATCCGCCCGCCGGGCGGCGTGTACACGCACGTCGCGGGCTGCGACCTGGTGCGCCACAGCGACGGCACGTGGAAGGTGATCGAGGACAACGTGCGCATCCCCTCGGGGATCTCCTACGTGCTGGAGAACCGCGCCGCGATGGCGCGCCTGGTGCCCGAGCTGTTCGCCTCTTACCGCGTGCGCCCCGTCGATCACTACCCGCAGCTGCTGCTGCACGCGCTGCGCTCGGTGGCGCCGTCGGCGGAGAGCGAGGCGACGGTCGTGGTGTGGACGCCCGGTCCGGCCAACCCGGCGTACTTCGAGCACGCTTTCCTCGCACGCCAGATGGGCGTCGAGCTGGTCGAGGCATCGGACCTGGTCGTCCGCGACGACGTCCTGTACATGCGCACCACGCGCGGCCTGGAGCGCGCGCACGCGGTCTACCGACGCCTGGACGACGACTTCGTCGACCCGCTGGAGTTCCGGCCCGACTCGCTGCTCGGCGTGCCCGGGCTGGTGCGCGCCTACCGTGCGGGCAGCGTCGCAATCGCCAACGCCTTCGGCACGGGGGTCGCAGACGACAAGGCGATCTACTGCTTCGTACCGGAGATGATCCGCTTCTACCTGGGCGAGGAGCCGATTCTCGAGAACGTGCGCACGTACCTGCTGTCTGACCCGGAAGTGCTCGAGCACGTGCTCGGACGCCTGGAGCAGCTCGTCGTCAAGCCGACCGGCGAGTCTGGCGGCAAAGGCGTGATGATCGGCCCGCACGCCGGCGAGGAGGAACTCCTGCGCATGCGCGAGCTGATCACCCTGCACCCCGAACGCTGGATCGCCCAGGACGTCGTGCGCCTGTCGACAATGCCGACCGTCGGTGCCGACGCCGTCCTGCAGCCGCGACACGTCGATCTGCGCCCGTTCGCGGTGTTCGGCGAGCGCATCGACATCGTCCCCGGCGGCCTCACGCGCGTGGCGCTGGAGGACGGCTCGCTGATCGTCAACTCCTCGCGCGGCGGCGGCACGAAGGACACGTGGGTGCTCGAGGAGGGCGAGGACTCCGATCGGGCGGGCCCGCCGATCGCCGACACGCAGCCGCCGGCGCTCCCCGACCTGCGCTACGGGGCGTGGACCGGCCAGCAGCAGCAGCAGCAGCAGCAGGCGCAGCAGCAGAACGTGCGCTGCGATCCGCGCGCGCCCTCGCGCTGATGCTCGCGCGGATCGCACACGAGCTGTACTGGCTGGGACGCAACCTGGCGCGGGCGGAGTTCACCGCGCGCGCCGTCGAGGCGGTCTTCCAGGCGGAGCTGCAGGGCACCTCGGAGACCAGGCCGGGCGTGAGCTTCGGCTCGGGTGGCCTGCTGGCGATGTTCGGCGACGTCCACGAGGAGCCGCGCACCACGCAGGCGCTCGGCCAGCTGACGCTCGACGCGGGGCGACCGGGATCGATGCTCGCGAGCATCGAGCGCGCCCGCGAGGGCGCGCGCACCGTGCGCGACGTGATTAGCGCGGACATGTGGGAGGCGATCAACACGACCGCGCTGGGACTGCGCGGCGGCGGCCAGAGGTGGGCGGGATTCCATCCCACGGCGCCCGCCGGCCCGTCGCTCGCCTCGCAGTACGTGAAGGAGCGCACGGCGCTGATCTGGGGCGTGGCCAACCGCTCGATGCTGCGCGACGAGGCCAAGTGCTTCCTCGACGCGGGCGGCCTGATCGAGATCGCGGACATGGTGCTGCGCATGCTGCGCGTGGCGCTGCCGACCCCCGCCTCCGACGGCGGTGCCCGAGACTCGGCACCGGCGGACGGCCACGCGCTGATCCTGCTGCAGGCGGTGGGCGGCTTTCACGCCTACCTGCGCGCCGTCACCGCTCCACCCAACGCCCACCCGGTCGCGCGCTTCCTGCTGTTCGAGCGGGCCTACCCCGACAGCGTCGCCGCGTGCGTGGACTCGATGCACGAGGCGTTCACGATGGCCGACGCCGGGCCGCGCAACTCCAAGCCGGTGCTGCGGGTCAGCCGACTGGCGGCCGATCTAGACTTTCAGCGCAGAGCCCTCCCCGAGGGGGCGGAGCTGACAGGGATATGCAAACAGACCCAGCAAGAGCTGAACCGCATCGACCAGGACGTCTCCGAGCGCTACTTCGCTGGCGCGGCGATGGCGGGCGCGAGGGGGTGAGCCGGCGTTGCACTTCGCGATCCGCTTCCTGACCGAGTACGACTACGACGCGCCCGTCACCGACAACCTGAACGCGCTGCGCGTGCGGCCGGCGACGACCTCCACGCAGCGCTGCGACGAGTTCCACACGCGGATCGTGCCTGAGGCGCGCGTCAGCCGCCACCTCGACTACTTCGGCACCGAGGTGCTCGAGTTCGGCATCCCCACCAGCCACGAGCATCTGGTCATCGACGTGCGCGCGCGGGTCGTGACCTCCTCCCCGCCCGACCCCCCGGACGGGTCGTGGGAGGACCTGCAAAGCCCCGCGTACGTCGACGCCGCCGGCGAGTTCGCGCTGCCGTGGCTCGACCAACCGCCGATCCCGGGGCTCGACAGCCTGCACGACGCGCTCGACGCGGCCACTCCGCTGGAGACCCTCGAAAGGCTGTGCGAGCTGATCCCCGACAGCTTCGAGTACCGGCCCGGCGCCACCTATGTGGGCTCGACCGTGAGCGACCTGCTGGAGATGGGCGCGGGCGTCTGCCAGGACTTCGCGCACCTGTCGCTGGTGCTGCTGCGCCGCCGCGGCATCGCCGCGCGCTACGTCTCCGGCTACCTGTGGGCCGCCCCCGAGGACGAGGGCAGCGACTCGCTGGAGCTCAACACCCACGCCTGGCTGGAGGCGCTCCTGCCAGGCACCGACGGCCACGGCGAGCCCGTGTGGGTGAGCGCCGATCCCACCAACCGCCGCCTGGCCGACGGCGAGTCGCACGTGAAGATCGGCCACGGACGCTTCTACTCCGACGTGCCCCCCGTCAAGGGGCTCTACATGGGCGGCGCCAACTCCGACCTGACGGCCGCGGTCACGATGTCGCGCCTGGATCCGCAGACGAGCGCGCGGGCCTGAGCCTCCGCGAGGCGTCGCCGATCGGCCGTCAGCCGATCGGCGCCAGCGCGCCCACCGCGATGTTGCCCTGCCCGGCGCTCGAGCACGCTTCGAACGGGAACGGCACGACCTTCGAGGTCGTCTGTCCCGGCGGGTAGACGCGCAGCCCGGCGGCGATCGTCGGGCGACAGCTCGAGATCGCGCCCGCGTCGAGGATGCGCAGCACGGCGGTCGCGGTCGTCCCCTCTGTGAGCGTTGCCCTGCCGCTGGCGAGCGTCACCTGCCGCGGCGGCCGGCGGGAGCCTTCGCGCGCAGCGCCACCGCCGAGCTGACGCCCGCGGAGGTCGACCGCGGAGACTCCCGGATAGCCGCGCAGGGTGCACGTGTGCCCGGACTGGTTGGTGAGCTCGAGCCGGTAGTAGATGCTGCCGGCCGTGCCGCCGCCGGGTGCTTCGTTCAGCCAGATCACGAGCCCGGACGTCGTGCACGGCGGTGCGACGCCAGCGATCGCGGCGGAGCTCGCCGGCAGCGAGACGGCAGCGGCGGCGGCGAGCGTGAGTCCACACGCCAGCGCCGCGAGACCGAGCGCGGCCCTCGATGTCGGCAGCCGTCCTGCGGGCATGGCTCCTCCTGTTCGATCGGCCTGCGGTGCGGGCATCATACGCGCGCTGCCTGCGCCGCCGATGCCGAGCGGGGATACTTCGTCGATGGCTAGCGCAACCCCGGCCGCGCGGGTGGTGGTGCTGGGCGGCGGCTTCGGCGGGGCCTACGCGGCGCTGCATCTCGAGCGCCTCGCCGCCGCTCGCGGCGTGCCGCTGGAGATCTCGCTGGTCAACCGCGAGAATTACCTCGTCTTCCAGCCGATGCTGGCGGAGGTCGTCGCGGGAGACGTCGGCATCCTCGACACCCTCACCCCGCTGCGACAGCTGCTGACCCGGACGCACCTGTTCGTGCGCGAGATCGAAGGCGTCGACCTCGAGCGGCGGGTGGTGAGGCTCGGCGCGGGCCTGACGCCGCAGACACACGAGCTGGAGTTCGACCATCTGGTCGTGGCGCTCGGGAACGTCACCGACTTCCGCGGGATCACCGGCCTGCCCGAGCACGCACTGCCGTTCAAGACGCTCGCCGACGCGGTCCGCATCCGCAACCACGTGATCAACGTGCTGGAGCAGTGCTCGGTGGTGCGCGACCGAGACGTCCGCCGCACGATGCTCACGTTCGTCGTCGCCGGCGGCGGGTTCTCCGGCACCGAGGTGGCGGCCGCGCTGGGCGACTTCGTGCGACGGACCGCCCGCGATTACCGCTCGATCCCATCCGAGGACATCCGCATCGCGCTGATCCACAACGGCCCCAGCGTGCTCGAGCGCGAGCTCACGCCGCGGCTGGCGCGCTATGCGACCACCGCGCTGGCAAAGCAGGGCATCGAGCTGCTAGTGGGCGTGCGCCTGGTGGCGGCGAGCGCCCACAGCGCGGTTCTCTCCGACGGACGGCGGATCTCGACCCGCACGCTGATCTCCACCGTGCCGTCCTCGCCGAACCCGGTCGTGGAGGCGCTCGGGCTGCCGATCGAGCGCGGGCGCCTGCGCTGCGACGCGACGATGGCCGTCGCCGGCGGCGATCGCGTATGGGCGGTGGGCGACTGCGGGCTGATCCCGATGCCCGGCGGCGAGACATGCCCGCCGACCGCTCAGCACGCGATTCGCCAGGCGAAGGTGCTCGCCGAGAACATCCTCGCGTCGCACACCGACGCACCGCAACGCTCGTTCGCGTTCACCGGCCTGGGCAAGCTCGGCGCGCTCGGCCACCACCGGGCGGTCGCCGAACTTCCCGGCGGCGTGCCGGTCGCCGGGCCGCTGGCGTGGCTGTTGTGGCGCGGCATCTACTGGTCGAAGCTGCCGGGGGCGAGCCGCAAGGCGCGCGTGGCGATCTCGTGGATGAGCGATCTGGTGCTCCCCGCGCATCCCGTGCAGCTGAACCTCGGAGGCGGCCGCGGCGCGACCCAGGCCCACTACGAGCCCGGCGAGATCGTGTTCGAGGAGGGCGACGCCGCCGACAGCCTGTTCATGATCCTCAGCGGGCGCGTGGAGGTGCTCAAGCGCTTCGACTCCGACCCGCAGGTCGTGAGGACGCTCGAGGCGGGCGAGTACTTCGGCGAGATGGCGCTGCTCGGGCGCCATCCCCGCAGCGCCACCACGCGCGCGCTGACGCCGCTCGATCTGCTCGTGCTTCCCGGATCGGACTTCTCGGCGCTCGCCGACACCCTCAGCGAGTTTCGCAGCGGCTTCGAGCAGATCGCGCGCGCACGCGCACAGGCCGATGCGGCGCGCGCCGCATCGGCCCCCGGGGCGTGAGAGCGACTCAGCGCTCGCCCAGCGCCGCGACGTAGCGCAGGAACGGCTCGATCTCGAGCGCCCGGCCGGTGGCGCTTTCGATCAGCGGCACGGTGTCCAGGCGTCGTCCGTGGCGGTGCACGCGCTCGCCCAGCCAGCGCTGGATCGGCGCGAGCACGCCGCTGCGCAGGTCCTCCTCGCGCGGTCCCAGATCCGCTTCGATCGCCTCCCACAGCTGCGCGGCGATCAGGCAGCCGAGCGCGTAGCTGGGGAAGTAGCCGAAGCTGCCGGCGCCCCAGTGCACGTCCTGCAGGCACCCAAGCGCGTCGGAGGGGACCTCCAGGCCGAGCAGACGGCGCATCCCCTCGCGCCACGCGCCGGGCAACTCGGCGACGGCAAGGTCGCCTTCGATCATCGCCAGCTCGAGCTCGAAGCGCAGGATGATGTGCAGTGGATATGTGAGCGGGTCGGCGGAGACGCGGATCAGCGACGGCGCGACGCCGACCAGCGCGCCGTTGAGCTCGCCGGCGCCGATCCGAAAGCCGCCGCCGGCGAGCTCGGCGGCGAGCACCTCGGCGAAGGCGGGACTGCGCGCCACGTGGTTCTCCCACAGCTTGCTCTGGGACTCGTGCATCGACATCGAGGTCCCCGTCCCGAGGTTGGTGCGCTCGAGCGCTGGGTCGATCTGGCGCTCGTACAGCGCGTGACCGTACTCGTGCAGCGAGCTGAGCAGCGACTCCGCGTCGCCGTCGCTGTAGCGCGTGGTCACGCGCGTGTCGTGGGCGCCGATCCACGCGGTGAACGGATGCGCCGAGACGTCCACGCGCCAGCCGTGCCGATCGACCCCCAGCCGGCGCAGCGTCCCGGCCACAGCCGCCCGCTGCGCGCTCGCGGGGATCGCCAGCGCGCGCGGCGGCGAGCGCCGCTGCGCCTCGGGCACGAGCGCCGGCAGCTCCCGCGCCAGAGCCCCGAACACGCGCCGCAGATCGCTCGTGCGCAGCCCGAAGTCGTAGTCGCCGAGCAGCGCCTCGTAAGCTCCCTCGCCCTCCTGCGCGACGCACTGCGCGTAGGAGCGCGCCAGCTCCACGTTGCGCTCGAGCGCGGGCGCGAACGCGGCGAAGTCGTCGCTCGCGCGCGCCTCGCGCCAGCTCTCCTGGCCCGCCGCGCTGGCCTGCGCCAGCTCGACCGCCAGCTCGTCGGGGACGCGGCGAGCCCGCTCCCAGTCGCGGCGCGCGAGACGCACGATGTCGCCGTCGAGCTCGTCCAGCGGCGTCCCCTCCAGCTCCGCCAGCCACGCGCCGATCTCCTCGGCGGTGGCGTGCTCGTGGATCAGGCGCGCGAGCGCACCCATCTGGCTGGCTCTCGCGGGGGCGCCGTCGGCGGGCATCATCACCAGCTGATCCCATCCGAGCAGCATCTCCACGCCGGCGAGGTCGGCGAGCTCGGCCACTCGGTCGCGCAGCATCTGCCGGGCTGACATCCCTGGAGCCTATGCCCCGCGGCCTGTTTGACGCCTGCGCTGGCAATCCGGTACGCTCGCGACCTCCGCACGACGACCGAGGGGGCCCCCGCGATGACGCCAGACTCCGTAGACGAGCAGACCGCCGAGCCGCACATCCGCGCGGTCGACGACAGCCCCGCGGACACTAGGCGCGGCGGCGACGTGCGCACGCTGCTCAGCCCCAAAACGGTCGGCTCGACCTCCGGTTTCATGGGCGTCGCGACGATCGCCCCGGGCGAACGCCTCAGCGAGCACTACCACCCCTACTCCGAGGAGTTCATCTACCTCGTCAGCGGCAAGATCGACGCGCAGCTGGACGGCGAGTCGACTCCCCTGCACGCGCGCCACGGCCTGATGATCCCGATCAACGTCAAGCACCGGCTGGTCAACGACGGCGAGGAGGACGCGTTCCTGGTGTTCCACCTCGGCCCGCTGGCGCCGCGCCCGGACGCGGGCCACGTGGACACCGAGTAACGTGAGAAGAACCGCGATCACAGGGATCGGGGTCGTCGCTCCCGGGGGGGGCACGCGCGAGAGCTTCTGGGAGCAGATCACCGCCGGACGCACCGCCACCAGGAAGATCAGCTTCTTCGCCGCGGAGGCGGACTTCGACCCCACGGCGGCGGGCCTGTCCGAGCACGAGCAGCGCCGCCAGGACCGCTACGTGCAGTTCGCGACCGCGGCGGCGATCGAGGCCACGGCTGACTCGGGCCTCGACCTCGAGCAGATCGACCACGACCGCATGGGCGTGGCGCTGGGCTCGGCGGTCGGCGGCACGATGGCGCTGGAGGACGGCTACGTGGCGGTCTCCGACCACGGCAAGGACTGGCTCGTCGATCCCGCCTACGCGCCGCCGTTCGCCTACAACCGGGGTCTGATCCCCAGCTCGCTGGCGAGCGAGGTCGCGCTGCGCTTCGAGGCGCACGGCCCGGCGGTCGTGATCTCGACCGGCTGCACGTCGGGCATCGACGCGCTCGGCTACGCCCACCAGATGATCCAGGAAGGCGAAGCCGACATCGTCATCTCCGGCGCCTCGGAGTCGCCCATCTCCCCGATCTCGATGGCGTGCTTCGACCCGATCAAGGCGACCAGCCAGCGCAACGATGACGCGGCGCACGCCTCACGCCCGTTCGACCTGGACCGCGACGGCTTCGTGATGGGCGAGGGCGGCGCGATCCTGATCCTGGAGGAGCTCGAGGCGGCGCACGCGCGCGGCGCGCACATCTACTGCGAGATCGTCGGCTACGGCACGCGCGGCAACGCCTACCACATGACCGGCCTGCGCCCGGAGGCTTACGCGATGACCGAGGCGATCCTCGACGCGATGCGCCAGGCGCAGATCAAGCCGGAGGACATCGACTACGTCAACGCCCACGGCTCGGGCACCAAGCAGAACGACCGCCACGAGACGGCCGCGTACAAGAAGACGCTGGGAGAGCATGCGTACAAGGTGCCGATCAGCTCGATCAAGTCGATGATCGGCCACTCGCTGGGTGCGATTGGATCTATAGAGATGGCGGCGTGCGCGCTGGCGATCGATCGCGGTGTGGTGCCGCCGACGGCCAACTGGGAGACCAGAGATCCGGAATGCGACCTCGACTACACGCCGAACGTGGCGGTGCGAAAGACGGTGCGCACGGCGCTGTCGACGGGCAGCGGCTTCGGCGGGTTCCAGTCGGCGATGATCTTCTCGCTGCCACAGGAGCTGCGGGAGGTCTCGGCGTGAGCTATACGATGACCCCCGAGCCGACGCGCCGCGCGCTGATTACCGGCGTGGGTGCTATCGCGGCCAACGGCATCGGCAACGAGGAGTGGTGGCAGGCGACGAAGGCCGGCACCAGCGGCATCGGGCGGATCGAGCGCTTCGACCCCTCCGGCTACCCGACGCAGCTCGCGGGCGAAGTCAGCGAGTTCAGCGCCGACGACTGGATCGAGCGCCGGCTGCAGGTGCAGACCGACCGCTGGACGCACATGGCGCTGGCGGCCACGCAGATGGCGTTCGAGGACGCGAAGTTCGACCCGGCGGAGTTCGACGAGTGGTCGACGGGTGCGATCACGGCGAGCTCCTCGGGCGGCAACGAATTCGGCCAGAAGGAGATCCAGGCGCTGTGGGGCAAGGGCCCGAAGTTCGTGGGCGCCTACCAGTCGATCGCGTGGTTCTACGCGGCCACCACCGGCCAGATCTCGATCAAGCACGGGCTGAAGGGGCCGTGCGGCGTGATCGTCGCGGAGGGCGCGGGCGGCCTCGAGGCGCTGGCGCACGCGCGGCGCACGATCCGCCGCGGCGTTGACACGATCGTCGGTGGCGGCCTGGAGGCGCCGATCGGCCCCTACGCGCTGACCTGCCAGCTCGGCACCGGCTACCTGAGCACCGCCAGCGACCCCAAGGACGCCTACCGCCCGTTCGACAAGGCCGCCAACGGCTATGTGCCCGGCGAGGGCGGCGCGATCCTGCTGGTCGAGAGCAGCGACCGCGTCGAGCAGCGCGGCGTGCCGCAGGTGTACGCGGAGATCGCCGGCTACGGCGCGACACAGGATGCCCACCACTGGGGCCGCCCGGCGCCCGACGGGCGCCAGCTCGCGCGCGCGATCACGCTCGCGCTCGAGGATGCGGGCATCGCCGCGGAGGAGCTCGACGCGGTGTACGCCGACGCCTTCGGCGTCCCCGAGTGGGACGCGATCGAGGTCAGCGCGCTGGGGCAGGCGCTGGGCACGCACGCGGGCAAGGTGCCGGTGACCGCGCCCAAGAGCGCCGTCGGGCGCCTGTACGCGGGCGGCGCCTCGCTCGACGTGGCGACCGCCGCGCTGGGCATGCGCGACGGGGTGATCGCGCCGACCGTCAACCTCGAGGACCCCGCTGACGGCTTCGACCTGGACTTCGTGACGAGCGCGCGCGAGGCGCAGTTGCGCTCGGTGCTGGTGCTCGCGCGCGGCTACGGCGGCTTCAACGCGGCCGTCGTACTGCGCCGCTGGGAGTAGCGGGACGGCGACCGATGTTCGCTGCGCCGCGGTGACGCCCTCCCCACAGCTCGCCTCGCTGCTGTACGACATCGCCGAGGAGGCAGCGGAGCGCGTCGCGCTCACGCACGGGCAGACGACGCTCACGTTCGCGCAGCTGGCCGCCGCCGCCGACCGCCTGTCGAGCGCGCTCGCGGTACAGCCGGGCGAGACGGTGGCGGTGCTCGCGCCCAACGTGCCGGCGGTGGCGGTCGGCCTATTCGCGGTTTGGCGCGCCGGGGCCGTCGCGGTCCCGTTGAGCCCACGGCTGCGCCACTTCGAGCTTGCCCGCGCGTTCGCCGACGCGCGGCCGGCGGCGGCCGTGACCGTGGCCGCCCATGCCGGGTTCGCTCTCGCCGAGGAGGTTCACGCGCTCGCCGCGAGCACGCCGAGCCTGCGTGCGTGCCTCGTCGTCGACGAGCTCGGCAGCGTCGCGCAGGAGTCGCGGCCGCGGGCGCACGAGCGCGCCGGCGCGCAGCCCGAGGACGGCACGGGCCGGCTGCCCGAGGAGCTGGCGGCGATCATGTACACGTCGGGCACGACCGGCGAGCCCAAGGGCGCGCTCGTGCCGCACGCGCTCGCCGAGGCCACCGCGCGCAACCTCGCGCGGCTGCTCGGCGAGGACGCCGCGTCGCCCTACGGGCTGATCGTCCCCGTATCGCACGTGTTCGGGCTCGGCTGCCTGCTGTGCGGCTTGGTCGCGGGCGCCGACGCGGTGCTGGTCGACGCGACGGCGTCGCTGGAGCCGCTCGTGCAGGCGCTGCGCGGCCGCGGCGCGCAGATCCTGCACGGTACGCCGGCGCTGTGGGGGCGGGTGCTGCGCGCGCAGGCCGACGTTCCCGTGCGCGGCGGCTTCACCGCCGGCTCCTCATGTCCGGCGCAGCTCCTGCGCGCGCTGGATGAGCGCGGCGTCAGCCTGCTGAACGTCTACGGCATGAGCGAGATCGGGGCGGCGAGCGCGTGCCGCGCGGATGATCCGCCCGATATCCGGCACACGACGGTCGGCCGCGCGTTGGATGGGTATCAGCTGAGCACCGACGCCACGACGGGCGAGATCCAGGTCCGCAGCGGCTATCTGCCATCGGGATACCACGGGCGTCCTTGGGGCGAGGAGGAGCTCGCGCCGGACGGCTGGTTTCGCACCGGCGACATCGGCGGCGTCGACGCGGAGGGCAACCTGACGATCGCGGGCCGCGCGAAGGAGGTCGTGCACGTCGGCGGCTTCAACGTGTTCCCCGCCGAGGTCGAGAGCTTCCTGCTGACACACCCGAAGATCGCCCAGGCGGCGGTGATCGGCGCCCCCCACCACGTCCTCGGCGAGACGCTCGAAGCGTTCGTCGTCGCGGAGCCGGGCGCGGCGATCGCGCCGCGCGAGGTGATCCGCTTCGCGCGCGAGGGAATCGCCGGCTACAAGGTCCCCTACACGGTCACGATGCTCGATCAGCTGCCGCTGCTGAGCTCGGGCAAGCCCGACCGGCGAGCGCTGGCCGACGCCGCCGGCCCCTCCGCGACGCCCGCGCGGCCCGCAGAGAGGGCCCCCACCGACGTGCCGGCGGCGAGCCCCGCACGGCCATGAGCGTGGACGCCTCCGTGCTCGCGCGCAGCTCGCTGTTCGCGGGCCTGGGCCTGGCAGAGCTCGAGCTCGTGGCCGAGCGAGCGCGCCCGCGCGAGTTCCAGGCGGGCGAGACGCTGTGTCTGGCGGGCGAGCCGAGCGAGCGCTGCTGGGTGATCACGGCGGGTCTCGTCGACGTCGTCGCGCACGGCGAGGAGCAGACCAGCGGGGAGATCCTCGCCCGCCACCGCAAGGGCGCGACGGTCGGCGAGGTCGGTGCGATCCTCGGCGAGCCCCAGCAGGAGTCGCTGCTCGCGAGCATCCCGACGAGTGCCCTGGAGCTCGACGCGGACGCGCTCGGCGAGCTCGTGCAGCGCTTCCCGCAGATCCTCGTGAACGTCCTGCGCACGCTCCACGGCGGACTCATCCACGCGCGCGCGCGTAGCGTCGAGCGCGAGCGCGGAGAGACGGTCGCGCTGGCGATCGGACCGTCGTTGCGAGCGACGCAGGTGCCGCTGATCGCGGCCGCCAGGGCGGCGACCCCACGCTCGGTGATCGCGCTCGACCGCCAGCTCTCCTTCGCCGGAGCGCTGACCGCGGCCGATGACCTCGTCTCGGCGCACGCAACCGTCCTGCTCCCCACGCCGCTCGACAGCGATCTACTCGCGGCACACCTGCGCGAGGCCGACCGCGTGGTGGCTCTCGTCGGCGACGCCGAGGAGGCGCGCGCGCTCGGCGCGCTGCGGCGCACCGCGCAGGGCCAGCAGGAGGTCGAGGTGATCCTCGCCGGGGCCCAGGCCGAGCAGGGCAGCCGGGCCTGGGACGCCGAGGCGCCCCTGCGCGCGATCCGCACGTGCGCGCTCGGGGACGACGGCACACTCGCGGCGGCGGATCTCGCGTGGCTCGCACGCCACCTAACACGCACCAAGCTCGGGCTGGCGCTGGGCGCGGGCGGAGCGAAGGGATACGCGCACATCGGCGTGCTGCAGGTGCTCGAACAGGCCGGCTACACGATCGACTGCGTGGCCGGCAGCAGCATCGGCGCGATCGTCGCCGCCTACCTCGCGCTCGGCGCCGACGCCGCGCGGATCGACGCGACGCTGCGCGGTGCCTTCGACGCGGAGGCCGTCGCCGAGATATTCAAAACCTCGCTGGCGGGCCGCGGCGGGGGCCTCGAGCTGATGACGCGGCTGCTGCGCGAGAGCACCGAGGAGAAGACGTTCGCTGACGCGAGCATCCCGCTGACGGTGATGGCGGTCGACCTCACGGAGCGCACCCCCGCGCCGCTGCGCAGCGGGCCGTTGTGGCAGGCGCTGCTGGCCGCGACCGCGCTCGCTGGCGTGTTCCCGCCGCAGGAGCGCGACGGCCATCGGCTCGTCGACGGCCTCGCGCTGGTCCCCGTCCCCACCGGAGCCGTGATCCAGGACGGCGCCGACGTGACCGTGTCGGTGAACCTGATCGGCCGCCACACGCTGGCGAGCTGGCCCGGAGGCCCACCACCCGAGCCGCCCGCGGAGGGACGCCGACGGGGAGTGCTCGATAATCTGCTTGAGGTCATGGATCTGAGCCAGCTCTCCGAGAGCGAACGCAACGCAGAGCTGGCAGATGTTGTCGTGACCCCCCGCTTCGGGCCGGGCGAGTGGCGCGACTTTCATCTCGCGGACCTCTTCCTGGCGGCCGGCCGCGAGGCGACTCGGGGGCAGCTTCCAACACTCGCCTCGCTGGCGTTGCCAGCCGGCGCACCAGGCCAAACCAATCGATAGGAGGCGAAATTGACTGAACAGAGCTTCTCCTTCGAGGACCTCAAGCGGATCCTCGTGGACCGAGTCGGGCTGCCGGAGGACGTCGTCAAGGACGAGCCCGACCTGACATTCGAAGACATGGGGTTGGACTCGCTGGCGCTGGTGGAGATCCAGCTCGCGATGGAGCAGGAATACGGCTTCACCGTCGCCGACGAGGACGCCGAGCGGATCCTGAACGTGGGCGAGGCGATCGCCTACGTCAACGAGCGCCTGGCCGCACAGGCGTGATGTGATGGCTGCGCACACCGACAACTCTGTGGAGATAGCCGCGCCGCTGGATTTCGTGTGGGATCGCATGATGGACATCGAGAGCTGGCCGGCGCTATTTAGCGAGTACGCCAACGCTGAGGTAATCGAGCAGCAGGGAGACCGCGTCGTCTTCCGCCTGACCACGCACCCGGACCCGGAGTACGACGGCCAGGTGTGGAGCTGGACCTCCGAGCGGATCGCCGACCCCGCCAGCCACAGCTCCAAGTCGAAGCGGATCGAGACGGGCCCGTTCGAGTACATGAGCATCGAGTGGTACTTCGAGGACGCCGACGGCGGCACGCTTATGCGCTGGGTTCAGGATTTCTCGATGAAGCCGGAGGCGCCCGCCGACGACGAGCACGCCGAGCAGTACATGAACAAGAACACCAAGGAGCAGATGGCGATCATCAAGGAGCGTCTGGAGTCGCTGGCGGCGGGATCGACGGAGGCTTCCTGACGTGGCATCGGCGTCGGGGGACGCGGCAGCGGATGGAGAGGAGCACCGCCGGGCGCTGATCATCGGGGCGGGCCCGGCCGGGCTCGCGGCCGCGATCGCACTCGCGCGCATCGGCATCGACGTGCGTTTGTTCGAGCGCCAGTCGGAGCTCAGGCGGACGGGCGCCGGGTTGGGCGTGCAGAGCAACGCCCTGCGCGCGCTGCAGAAGCTCGGCGTGGGCGACCGCATCGCCGCGGGGGGCACGGAGTTGCGCGCGCAGGAGATCTGCGACATCCACGGTCGCAGGATGTTCAGCTTCCCCCAGGGCGAGGTCGCCGACGAGTACGGCACGCCGACGATCAGCCTCCTGCGCTGGGACGTCCAGCGCGCGCTACGGGACGCCGTCCCCGATGGCGTCCTGCGCATGAGCTCGGAGTGCGTGGCGGTCGAGCAGGACGAGGACGGCGCCAGCGCGCGCTTCGCCGACGGCAGCGTCGAGCGGGGAGCGCTGCTGATCGGCGCCGACGGCGGGCGCTCGGCGGTGCGCCGGCACGTCTACGGCGACGAGGACATCCCGCCACGCTATTCGGGCTTCACGAGCTGGCGCTCGGTTGCGGACATCGGCCCGGGCATCCTGCCGCCCGCGACCGCGCGCACGTTCCTGGGCGCGGGCAAGCAGTTCGTGATGTTCCCGGTGGGCGGCGAGACGATCTATTGGGGGTTGATGAAGGGCGAGCCCGAGGGCGGAAGCGACTCACCCGAGGACCTGCACCGCCTGCTGATCAGACACCTGCATCAGTTCCCGGAGGTGACGCGCAGGCTGGTCGAGGCGACCGACCCGGCGGAGATCGCCCGAGCCGACGTCTACGACCGCGATCCCGAGCGAACGTGGCACAGGGGCCGAATCCTCGTGATCGGCGACGCCGCGCACATGACGACGCCATTCGCCGGCCAGGGCGCGGGGATCTCGATGGAGGACGCCGTGGTGCTCGCCAAGGAGCTGGCGCTCACGCGGGGGCTGCGCGACCAGCGGATGCTCGGCCCCGCGCTCGACTCCTTCGAGCGGGCGCGCATGAAGCGCTGCGCGAACATCGTGCTGACCTCAAGGCGCAGGGGAAGGATATTCTCCTGGTCGAATCCGGCTGTCGTCGCCGTGCGCAACGCCGCTCTACGCGCGGTCCCGGCGCGGGTGTGGCGAAACGAAGTCGCGAAGAGCATCGAGTACGACATCTGACGGTAGCTCGCGGACCTGGTGGGGACGCAACGCGCGCGAAGCGACCACGAGCGCCTACGGGCGCTTGAAGTTCACGCCGGAGTTCTGCAGAGCGCCGCGGGGACGGGGCAAGGACGGCTCGCCGCCCTGAGTGTCATCGCTGCTGACCGGCTGCTCGTGCGAGTAGCGCTGTTCGGTCAGCGTCAGGTAGATGGCGTCGAGGCTCGGGCGTACGAGCTCGACGTTGCGCAGCCTGATCGCGTTGGCGCCGAGCTGGGCCAGCACCGCGGCGGCCGTCTCGGCGGCGCTGTCGGTGGTGATGCGCAGGCGCGAGCCTTCGAGCGTCGTCTCGCCGCCGCGCACCGCGATGTCCGGCGCGGGGCCCTCGAACGTCAGCTCGACGGCCAGCTTGGAGAATTCCCTCACCAGTTCGGCGATCGACCCGCGTGCGATGATCTCACCGCCCTGCAGCAGCGCCACCGACGCGCCGAGCTGTTCGATCTCTGGCAGGTAGTGGGTCGAATAGCAGATCGCGTGGCCTTCGTCGGCGAGCTTGCGCACCGCGTCGAGGATCTCCTGGCGGGTGCGGATGTCGGCGCCGACGGTCGGCTCGTCGAGGATCAGCAGCGCGGGCTTGTAGACAATCGCCATGCCCGTGTGCAGGCGCCGCTGCTGGCCACCGGAGAGCGTGCCTGCGGCCGCGTCGAACTTCGGCGTGAGGCTCAACGCCTCGCCGACCTCTTCGACATTGGTCGTTATCTCGCGCCCGCGCATGCCGGCAAGTTCGGCGAACAGCTCGAGGTTGCGCCGGACGGTGAGCGTCGGGTAGATGCCAAGATTCTGCGGCGCGATCCCGAGATGCCGGCGCGCCTTCAGAGGCTCCTTGACGGCATCGACGCCGTCGACGAGAACGGTGCCCGCGTCTGCGCGCAGCAGGCCGGCGACGCACGAGACGAACGTCGTCTTGCCCGCGCCGTTGTGGCCCAGCAGCCCGGCAATCTCACCTGGTTCGATCTCGAGGTCGACTCCTTTGAGCACCTCCAGGCTCCCGTAGGACTTGCGCAGGCCGCTCGCGTGCAGCGTCGCCTGCGCCTTCGGCGCCCGCAGCTCCTGTGCACCGGCGGATCCCGCCGGGATCACCTGGCGCTGGCGGCGCACCGCGGTCGTATGCACGCCGTGAGGCAGCGCCACCTCGATCACGCTGCCGCCCACCTGGATACGGTCGCCGCCGCTGAGCATCTGGGAGGAGGGGATCCTCCAGCCGTTGAGGTAGGTGCCGTTGGTCGAGCCCGAGTCCTCGAGCGCGTAGGAACCGGGCGAGAGCATCACGATGCGCGCGTGGCTGCGTGAGAGTTCGTGGTCGCTGGGGAGGTTGCCTGGACCGTCGACCGCCCGCCCAATCGCGACGTTGCGCCCGAGCGGTATCTCTGTGCCCGCGGCCGGGCCGGCGATCACGCGGAGCGCTTCGCGAAGCGTCGCATGAGAGCTCCCGGCGGGCGTGCTCATGCGATCGATTTGCGGTCGGTCGGGCGAAACCGCATCAGGCCGAGCACCGCGAAGGCGACCGCGAACGCCAGCAGCACGGCGGTGGGGCCGATCACCGAGCCGATCCCCTTGCCCTTGAGGATCACGTCGGTCGAGGCCTGCATCGCCCAGTGGCTGGGTATCGCGGGGGAGATCGTCTGCGCCCACTGCGGCAGCGCGGTGGTCAGTGCGAGCGCACCGCCGAGCGCCGCGAAGACCAGCATCAGCAGGTTCGAGACGGCGTCGGTCGCGCTCAGCGTCTGACAGAAGGAGACAATCGCAAATGTCAGTGACAGCACGCAGGCGGCCATCGCCGGCGCGACGATCACGAGTGAGACCAGCGGTCCCTTCGAGTTCATGCCGAGCGCGAGATCGCCGATCGCGAACAGCAGGATCATCTGCACGGTCACCACGACGAACCCGGGCAGGAGCTTGCCGATCACGACCTCGGGCGTCGAGGCCATCGCCTGCATGCGCTCCCAGGTGCCCCAGCCGTGCTCGGCGAAGAACGTGCGCCCGACGAACACAAGCCAGAAGAACGCGAACATGACCGTGAACCCGGGCACCGCCTGCTCGGCGCCGGTCACGTCGTGGTAGCCGGCGGCGAGCAGCGACGCCTTCTGGGTGCTCTTCATGATCACCATCGTCAGCAGCGGGATGATCACGAACAGCACCAGCGCACCCGGGTCGCCGAGCAGCAGCCTCGTTTGGTGGCGGGAGATGACTAGTAAGCGTCTGGCGGACATGGCGATCGGCGGGAACTCTACTGAGCGCGATCGCATATGCTTCGCCGCGTCGAGCGAGCCGAGAGGAGGCAGCCTGTGATCAAAAGAGGCGCGATCGTCGCACGCATCAAGCCCGGTTCCGAGGAGGAGGTCGCGCGCATCTTCGCCGAGTCCGACGCAACCGAGCTTCCGCAGATCACCGGGGTAAGGCATCGCAGCCTGTTCGTGCTCGATGACATCTACATCCACCTGGTGGAGAAAGACGATGACTTCGCCGAGACGGTGGACAGGGTCCGCGACCACGACCTGTTCAAGGACATCAGCGAGAAGCTCGACCCCTACATCCAGCCCTACAACCCCGAGACGTGGCGCTCGCCGAAGGACGCCCAGGCGAGGGAGTTCTACACCTGGGACCCGCCCGCAGAGGACTAGCGGTGTCGCTCGCGTTCGTGTTCCCCGGCCAGGGGTCGCAGAAGGTCGGGATGGGCGCCGAGCTGAAGGTCGAGCGCCCGCAGCTGTTCGAGCGTTACCTGACGCTCGCCGACGAGACGTCGGGGCTGGAGGTCACGCGCTGCTGCCTGGAGGGTCCGATCGAGGAGCTGACGCGCACCGACGTCGCCCAGCCGGCGCTGTTCGCCGTCGGCCTGGCGGTGGCCGACGCGGCCGCGGAGCTGGGCCTGCGGCCCGACTTCGTGGCGGGGCACAGCCTCGGCGAGTACACGGCGGCCGTGGTCGCGGGCGCGCTGAGCGCACAGGACGGCATGCGCGTGGTGTGCGAACGCGGTCGTCTGATGGCCGCGATCCAGTCCGAACGCCCGGGCGCGATGGCGGCGATCATCGGCCTGCCCCAGGACCGGCTGGAAGGGCTCTGCGAGCAGGCGAGCGCGGACGGCCAGGTCAGCGTCGCGAACCTGAACTCCCCCACGCAGATCGTCGTCTCGGGCGAGGAGGCGGGCGTCGTGAGGCTGCTCGCGCTCGCCGAAGACGCCGGGGCCAAGCGCGCGATTCGCCTGCAGGTCGGCGCGGCCTTCCACAGCGAGCTGATGGTGCCCGTGTACGAACGCCTGACGCAGACGATGGACGAGGTCTCGCTCGCAGACCCGCAGACGCCGCTGGTGGCGATCTGCTCGGCGAAGGAGCTGCGCTCCGCCGACGAGGTTCGCGACGCGCTGCTCGAGCAGATCATCAGCCCCGTGCGCTGGGTCGAGGTCGTGCAGACGCTCGTGGGCGGCGGCTGCGACACCTTCCTGGAGCTCGGCCCGGGGCGCGTGCTCGGCGGGCTGATCCGCCAGATCCATCCCGAGGCGACGCTCGCGGCGGCTGAGAGCGTGGCGAAGCTGCAGGAGTTCGCGGCAGCCCGCTCATGAGCGTGAAGATGATCGTCGACGTGCGCGTCAAGCCCGGCTCACAGGAGGAGCTGCTTCGCGCCTACCGGGCGCTGCGAGCGCGCGCCGAGCAGGAGCCGGCGCTGATCAGCCACCAGCTGTGCGAGTCGAGCGAGGATCCCGAGCGCTTCATGGTGATCAGCGAGTGGGACAGCGCGCAGGCGTCGAGCGAATGGGACCGCTCGGAGGATCACGCGCGGCTGCTCGCGCCGATGCGTGCGTGCTTCGCGCAGGCCAGCCGCGCGGCCTTCCAGGTGCGCGACGGCGTGCGCCGCTAGCGGCTGGCCCCGCCTGAAACCGGACGCTGTGCCTGAGCCCCGGCGCTACGCCTGAGCCCGCGCGCGAGCGCGGGGACCTCGCGCCCGGGGACCCCCACCGCCCGCTGCTCCCGCCTGCTTGGCGCGTGCACGCGGGCCACGCGCGCGGGGACCGCGCGCGGAGCTGCCGGGACCTCGCTCGGCCTTGCGCATGCCACCGATCACCCACACGGTGAACAGCAGGAGCATCCCCACGAGCGCCGCGAACGCGAGCACGACCTTGATCGGGTCGTCGGCGAGGAAGCCGCGCCCGGCTTCGAGCACGGGCGTGAGCGGGTTGACGTCCGCGGCGTCGCGCAGCCAGCCGCTCAGCTGGTGGCGCGGGATGAAGATCGGCGCGACGAAGAACACCATGAACGTCGGGATCAGCACGAGCACGCCCGCGGCGGTGCTCTGAAAGCGCAGCGCCACGCCCGTGCCGTACAGCGTGGTGACGATGTTGAGCAACAGCGCGAGCCCCACCAGCCCGACGATGTCGAGCGCGTCGGCGCGGACGGAAAGGCCCGTCGCGAGCGCCACCGCGAACACGATCGCGATGTTGAACACGCCCCGCCAGAGCGCGACCATCACGTAGCCGCCGACGATCGCCAGCCGCCGCGGTGCGGCGAGCATCATCCGGTTGCCAAAGCCGCTCTCGAAGTCGGCGGCGACGTCGAAGGTCGTGAACACGGCGGAGAACATCGAGGACATGTACAGGACGAACACGAACACGAAGGCGGTGTAGCTGTAGTAGCCGAAGCCCTTGGTGCTGCCCACGGCGCCGAGCGCTCCGCCGAAGGCCGCGAACATGAACAGCGGCAGCAGCAGCGAGGGCAGCAGCTTGGGCGGCAGGCGGATGAGCTTGCGCGTGCACTGGTAAGCCACGCCGCGGGCGACCGACAGCGAGCGAGCGCTCACGCGAGGATCCTCGTGCGCAAGCTGGCGATCGCGGCGGCGAGGAAGAAGACCAGCGCGCCCGCGGCGATGGCCGCCCCCAACTCCAGCGATTGCGCGTCCCACCCGGTGATGAACAGGCTGCGGGGCGCCTCCACGAGATAGGACATCGGGTTGTAGGTCGCGACTTCCCTGAACCAGGTGGTTGTGATGAGGTTGCGCGGCATCATCATCGAAGACATGAACAGCAGCCCGAGCAGGATTACGAACACGCCCTGCGCCTGCTGCGCGGATCCCGTCAGCACGGCGGCGAGCAGGCCGATCGCGCCGAACGCGAGGATCGTGAGCAGTACGAGCGCGAGCACAACCAGCGCGCCGCCAACGCCGGCCGCGACGTGCGCACCGCCGGCGAGACCTATGAGCAGGTAGACGACCGACTCCCCGAAGCCGAGGACTGCAACGCCAGCGAGCTGCGAGACGACGAGCGCGGGCACCTTCACGGGTGTGAGCGCAATGCGGCTGAGGAAGCCCGTCTCGATGTCGTTGCCGAGCCCGTTGCCCGCGAGCGTGACGGCTCCCGCTGCGCCCTGGATGAGGGTGGCGGAGATGATGAAGGTGATGTAGGACTGCGTGGGAAAGCCTTTGACGTGGGTGATCTGCTTGCCGGCGGAGGACAGCACGGCGAGCATGAACAGGGGAAAGACGACGTTGGGCACGACGAGCACGGGCTGGCGCAGCGTTCGCCTGATCGAGCGCTTGGCGAGCGCCCGCACCTGCATGTCCATCGAGGATGAGCCCTTGGGGCGAGCGGACCCACTCACCGAGCCGGCCGAGACGCTCACCGGAGGGGCGGACGCGCTCACCGGAGGTCCGCGGCGCCCATGGCGGCGCCCGCGCTCAGCTGCTCCAGAACGCCATCCTGTTCGCCGGAGGTGTCCTCCTCGGCCGCCCCGGCCAGCGAGTGACCGGTCTTGATCAGGAAGACGTCGTCCAGGGTGGGAGCATGCAGCTGCACGTTGGTGACACGGATCGAGGCCTGGTCGAGGGCGCGGATCACGTCTGCGAGATCGTCGACCCCCGGGCGCAGCCGCGCGGCGACACCGCCGTGAGTGGAGGTGGCGAGCTCACCAAAGCGGCTGAGCACCTCGCTGGCGGCGGCGAAGTTAGAGCGTTCGACGGGGATCACCTCGACGGTCGGGCGTCCGATTTCGGCCTTGAGCGCCGCGGGGGTGTCCTCGGCGACCATCTCGCCGTGGTCGATGATGCCGACGCGATCGGCCATCACGTCCGCCTCCTCGAGGTACTGGGTCGTGAGGAACACGGTCATCCCCTCCTCCCGCACCAGGCGCGCGACCTCCTCCCACAGCGCCGTACGGCTCTGGGGGTCGAGGCCGGTGGTCGGCTCGTCGAGGAACAGCACGCGCGGGGTGTGCACGAGCGCGAGCGCGAGGTCGAGTCGACGCTTCATGCCGCCCGAGTAACCGCCCACGAGGCGGCCTGCGGCGTCGGTCAGGGCCACGCGCTCGAGCAGTTCCTCGGCGATCTTGCGCCGCTCGGACTTGCGGATCCCGTGCAGCGCGCTCTGCATCTCCATGTGCTCCCACGCGTTCAGGTGCATGTCCAGGGCGGCGGCCTGCAGCGCGACGCCGATCGCCTCGCGCACGCGCGCGCCATCCTTGACCACATCGAGGCCGGCGATCCGCGCGCTCCCAGCCGTGGGCGGCAGCAGTGTGGTGAGCATGTGCACGGTCGTCGACTTGCCGGCGCCGTTCGGCCCGAGGAAGCCGTAGATTTCGCCGGGGTTGACGAGCAGGTTGACGCCGTCGACCGCGCGGTGTCCCGCGAACTCCTTGACGAGGTCGGTGACCTCGATGTTGTTGGGGTGCTCGCCCGGCGCCTGCGCAGGGACGGCGGCGGGAGCGGCTGCCGGGGCGAGGACTTCGTCGACGGGCAGCTGCGCTTCGATGACGGTGTCGCCGATCTGGACGCGGTCTCCGGTTTTCAGCGCGGCGGTGCCGGTTAGACGCTGGCCGTTGACGAGCGTGCCGTTCGTCGAGCCCATGTCCTGGATCGTCAGACCGCCCCCCGCGGGCGAGAAGGCCGCGTGTCGACGCGAGACGGCGCTGTCGTCGGCGAGGATCACGTCGGCGGCGCCCATCTCCCGGCCGAAGACGAGCTGTGCGCCGACTGGGAGGCGGCTGCCCTGCATCTGGCCGGCCAGGAACACGAGCATCGGCAGCGTGGGGATCTGCTTGACACGCGTGACCTGCACGTTCGGCATCTGCGCGGGCGCGGCCCCGGCCGAGGCCGCCGGCGTGGAGTCGACGCGCACCTCCAGCACCGTGCCGCCGAGCTGGATGCGGTCGCCGTGTCCGATCTGCTGCGCGGCGGTGATGCGCCGGCCGTTGACGAACGTGCCGTTGGTCGATCCCAGGTCCTCGATCGCGAAGCCGGCGTCGAGGGGCGTCACCGAGCAGTGACGCGCGGACACGTCCGAGTCCTTGACGACGAGGTCCACCCCGGGGTCGCGGCCGATCACCGCAAGCGTCGTCACCGACAGCTCGCGCTCGGCTTCTACCCCCTCGATGATCGCCAGCGTCATCTGCGGCACAGCGGGCATCGTAGTGATCGATCGCGCTCGCCGCAATTTGGTCGACCCGAGTGCCTCGCTCGGTGTGTCCCCCGCTGCGCTCGGGCGCGAGCATCGACGTGGCTCCGCGCAGGTTGCATTGCCTTCGTGCATCACGTAGCATGCCGCCACTGTTGTGCGTTGGGGGGCGATGCGCTGGAGCATCGGTTAGCCCCTAGCCCGGATCAAAGGAGAATAGGAGCCGTGAGCACCGAGCGAGGCGACTCCATAGTCGAGGTGGGCACCCTTCGCCCCCCGGCCGAGCAATACGACGTGGCGATCCTCGGGGGCGGATTGGCCGGTCTGACGCTGGCGATCCAGATCAAGCAGAGGCGCCCCGAGACGAGCGTGGTGGTGTTCGAGAAACGCGAGGGCCCCGCGCCGCTGGCGGCGTTCAAGGTCGGCGAGTCGACGGTGCCGTCGGGAGCGCACTACTTCGCGGACGTGGTCGGCATGAAGGACCACCTGATGAACGAACAGCTGGTCAAGTGCGGCCTCCGCTACTTCCCGCCCACACCAACCAACGAGGACATCACCAAGCGCGTGGAGCTGGGCCCGCCGATCTACCCGCCGCACGACAACTTCCAGGTCGACCGTGGCCTGTTCGAGAACAAGCTCGCGGCGCGCGCGCGCTCGCTCGGCGTCGACTTGCAGCAGGGCGCGCGCGTGCAGGAGGTCGAGCTGGGCGACCCGCACCGCATCGACTTCGAACAGTTCGACACAGAGGCCACGACGACCGCGCGCTGGGTTTTGGACGCCTCCGGGCGGGCGAGCATCATCAAGCGCAAACTCGACCTCGCGACCGACTGCGGTCACCACATCAACTCCGCCTGGTTCCGCCTGGCGGGCGGCCTGGACCTCGAGGACTGGGGGCGCGAGAACGGCGAGTGGATGGGGCGGATGCCCGAGGCGGGGGTGCGCAGGTTCAGCACCAACCACCTGCTGGGTGAGGGCTACTGGGTGTGGCTGATCCCGCTTGCGACAGGCCCGATCAGCATCGGCGTGTGCGCCGACCCCCGCTTTCAGCCATACGAGGAGATCAACGAGTTCGACAAGATGCTTGACTGGCTGCGCCGGCACGAGCCCCAGCTCGCCGCGTCGGTGGAGAACCGCCTCGACGACGTCGAGGACTTCCTGCGCGTGCGCGACTTCGCCTACGGCGTCAAGCAGGCGTTCTCGACGGACCGCTGGGCGCTGGTGGGAGAGGCCGCGGCGTTCGCCGACCCCTTCTACTCGCCCGGCTCGGACTTCATCGGCTACAGCAACACCTTCGCCTCCGACCTTGCGATTCGCGATCTCGACGGCGAGGACATCAGCGAACGCGCCGACATCTACAACGAGCGCTACCAGAAGCAGTTCGAGCACGTGATCTCGCGCTACCGCGACACGTACGAGGTGTTCGGCAACCCGTGGGTGGTGATCGGGCTGCTGTCGTGGGACTTCTATCTCAACCACGTCGCCGGCGTGCTCGCGTTCGTGCAGAACAAGTTCACCGACCTGGAGTTCATGGAGCGTGCGGCGCCATACATCGACCGCATGCAGGCGATCAGCATTCGCATGCACCAGCTGTTCCGCGAATGGCACGCGATCGAGAACCGCCAGCTGGAGCCGATCTTCCCGCCGAGCCTGCTCGTGCAGATCCAGGGGCTGATCGGGCTGGTGAAGGAGTACCCGGACGACGACGCGCTGCTGGAGGAGATGGCCAACGAGCTGCGCAACGTCGAAGCGACGGCGCTGGCGATCTTCAACCAGGCGGCCAAGGCGCTCCCCGAGCAGCCGGCGAGCGACCGGGCGCTGGACCCGCTCGCGCTCAGCATGGACCCCTCGCGCTGGCAGGAGGACGGCCTGTACGCGCAGGAGGGCATGACGATCGAGCAGGCGCGCGAGATCATGCAGGGCATCGACGCCCTGTGGGACCCGTCGCTCGCGAGCGCCGCCCCCGGCCCTCCGCCCGGCGCGGCGGGCCCGCCGCGCAACCAGCACGCGCCGCCGGTCGCGGTCGGCGGCGGCTCGCGCCAGTAGCGCTCTCGGCACGCCTCAGTGAGCGCTTGGCACGCGCTCGCGTACCACACGACGCTCGCGTAGCACCACACGACCCCCCTCCTTGGGGCTGAACATCACCCCGCGGCGGGTGAACCCCTCGTCGGGCTCGGTGCTGGGCTCGAAGCGGGCGTTCAGCACCAGCGTGCGCAGAACCATCTTGACCTCCATCGTCGCGAAGCTCCTGCCGATGCAGTTCCGTGGCGGACCTCCGAACGGGAACCACGTGTAGGGAGACTCGGGCTTGCCCAGGAAACGCTCCGGGCGGAACTGCAGTGGCTCCGGGTATATGTCGGCCCTGCGCTGGATGATGAAGCTGCACGGCGCGAGCGACATCCCGGGCTCGACCTCGAAGCCGCCGATCTCGTACGGCTGCTTCGCCATGCGCAACGCCATCGGCAGCGGCGGGCGAACGCGCAGCAGCTCTCTGACGACGGCGTCCAGGTACTCGTCCTTGCCCGCCTCCAGCTCGTCGCGAAGGCGCCCGAGCACGTCCGGGTGGCGCGTCAGACGCTCGAGCGCCCACGCGAGCGCGGTGCCGGTCGACTGGTGGCCCTGCATCAGCAGCGTCACCAGCTCGTCGCGAACTTCGACGTCGCTCATCGCCGTGCCGTCGTGGTCGGTGGTGCAGAGCAGCATCGCCAGCACGTCGTCGCGCTGCGCCAGGTTCGCATCTCGTCGCGCCGTGGCGATCACGTCGTAGATCTCGGCGTCCAGCCTGGCGATCAACTTTGCGAACGTGCGCGGTATGCGGTCCCGCAGGCGCCACACCTGGATCATCGCCATCCGCAGCCCGTTCGAGCCGTGGGCGACGAGCTCGGTCACCGCTGCCTGCAATCGCTCCAGCACGGGTCCGCTAACCCCGAAGATGGCGGTCATGATCGTGTGCAGCGTGATCTCCTGCATGCGGGCGAGCGTGGCGATCGGGGTGTGCAGCGGCCAGGTCGCGAGGCTCGCTTCGCACGCTTGCGTGACGTGATCGCGGAAGCGCTCGACGTGATCGGCATGGAACGATGGGCGCAGCAGCGCGCGCGCCCGATCGTGCTCGCTCTCGTCGAGCACGATCAGGGAGTGCTTGCCCAGCAGCGCGGTGGCGAGCTGGGCGTATGCGTCACCACCGTGCACGACCGTGGGGTCGGCGGTGAAGACCTGCTCGACCAGCACGGGGTCGTAGATGAACACGAACGTGATCCCCGCCTGCATCCTGAACGCCCAGATGTCGCCGTATCGGTCTTTGCCCTCCTGCAGCAGGGCCGGAGGATTGCGCACCCAGGCCATCGTGGTCTTGAGGCCCTTTCTCGGTCCCGGCAACGGCGACGCCATATAGCCCCCTGCTTAGTCGATCGCGACAAGCTACCAGACCCGTTCGCGGGCGCAAGCGCGAGAGCCTGCGGCATCACGCCGCCGCAGCGAACCGCCTGGCGAGCGTGTCAGCGACCTCGGCGGGAGCAGGCATCTGCGCTATCTCCGCTCCGATGCGCGCGGCCGCTTCGCGCGGCGCGGGTGAGCGCAGCAGCTCTTCGACGCCGGCGCGCACGGTCTGCTCGGTGACCTCCTCGGCCGAGAGAGCGACACCGGCGCCCGCGCGTGTGCAGGCTTCCGCGTTCTGGAACTGATCGGCCGCCTGCGGCAGGCAAAGCTGCGGCAGGCCGCGCGCGAGCGATGCGAACATCGTTCCCGATCCGGCGTGCGACACGACCGCTGCGCAGTGCGCGAGCAGCTCGGTCTGCGGGATGTAGCGCGCGACGCAAACGTTGTCGGGCTGCGCACCGAGCGCCGCCGGGTCACCGTCGGGACCGACGGTGACGAGCACGCGCACGGGAAGCTCGCGGATGGCGTTCACGATGGTCGCGGTCGGCGCCACCCGCGCCGCGAATGTGGTGCCGAAGGTGACGTAGACGAGCGGGCGATCCCGGTGCAGGGTGGGCCAGCTCGGCAGCTCGTCCTCGCCGTCGCTGGCGAACGCGACCGGACGCAGCGCCTGGACGTGTGGCACGTGCCCCATCTCGGCGCTCTGCAGGCTCGGCGGGCAGATGTCCAAGTAAAGGTGCTCGTAGCTGCCGGCGAACGGCCTTGGCTCGAGCCCCAGCTCCTCCCACAGACCAGCCACCTGCTCGCCCACAGCCGCCATCTGCGCCGCCGGCATGATCCTTCCGAGCGCATGGGTCACGCTGGGAACGCCCGCGGCGGCGGCGGCGATCGCAGCCGCGAACTCGGCGACCTCGTGAACGACCACGTCCGGCTTGAAGCCCTCGATGATCGGCATCAGGTCCGCGAGCATCGGCGGGACCAGCACGCCCGCGAACACGCTGCTGAAGATGTAGGTTGACCGATCCCTCGCGGGCAGCGCCGCCAGCTGGCTGGGATCGAACGGCGGTGGACCGTCGCCGAGGCCGATCCCAGCCGGCTGTGCTTGAAATCCGGCGCGCTCCAGCGCCGGACGCAGCTTCTGAGCGCCGGCCCAAAGGACCTCGTCTCCACGCTCGCGAAACGCTCGCGCGAGCGGCACCTGCGGATGCACATGCCCCCATCCCGGCGCCGTCGTGAACAGGACCCGGATCGGGTGACTCATCACAGCCCGAACAGCCGGCGCGCGTTCTCCTCGAGGATGCCGTCCTTCTCGGCGGCCGAGATCGGCAGCCCTTCGACCATCCCGACCGCCTCTCCGAGAGGTGTCGACAGCGGTGGCGAGTCGGTCCCGAACAGCAGATGCTCGGCGCCCATCAGCTCGATGTTCGCGATGTGGCTTTGCACGTTGGAGTTGGCCGTGTCCACGTACACCCGGCGCAGATACGTGCTCGGCGGCTGGGTGATCTTGTTCGTGTACTGGGCCATCGGTGGCGGGCCCGCGGGAGGCCCGCCAGCCGGGCCGGGAGGACCGCCGCCGGGAGGACCGCCGCCGGGAGGACCGCCAGCGCCCGGACGACCGCCCGCGGGGGGACCCGCGCCCGGCGGGCCACCCGGTCCGCCGCCGGGAGGACCGCCGGCCCCCCAGTGGCGGGGCTGGTAGGCCGAGTCCATGCGTCCGGCGAGCAGCGCGATCGCGCCGCCGGCGGTGGCGGCGATGATCTCGAGCTGCGGGTGGCGCTCGAGGCGACCGGAGAACACGAGCGTGGCGAGGCCGACGGTGACGTCCATGAAGCGCCCGACCTGCTCGACCAGTCGGAAGTCCTCGATGCTGTCGCTGCCGACGGGCTCGGCGGGAGGGTGCAGGAACACCGGCTTGCCGAGCTCGGCGGCCATCTCGAAGAACTCGTCCGCGCGGGGAGAGTCGAGGTACTCGCCGCTGACGCTGGTGTTGACGATCAGCCCCACGAAGCCGCCGTCCTTGACGGTCTGCGCGGTCTGCTCGAGCAGCTTCTGGTCGCCGAACGGGTTCGTGTACGCGTACGCGGCCAGCCGCGGGGAGTGCTCGCGGACGGTGTCGGCGAGCCACTCGTGGAAGGAGGCGAGCTCGTCGAGCCCCTGCGCGTAGTTGTCGTGCCCGCGCTTGCTCATCGTGCCGAAGCCGACGGGACTGCCGACGATCGTCAGCTCGATCCCGGCGGCGGACTTGCGGTCGAGCATGCCCTCGATATCCGCCAGCGCCGGTGGCATGGGGTAGCGCTTGAACAACTCGGGGTGGGTGATGTGCCCGTGGACGTCGATGGTCATGACGCGCCTGCGCGAGCGTCGACCCTCACGTCGCGGCTCCGCTGTCCTCGGTCGGCTCCACGCCGGGCCACGGATAGCCCTGGACCCCGGACATGCGCTCCTGGAAGGCGAGCATGGCGGCGACGTCGAGGTCGCCGAGCCCCTGCTGCTGTGCGGCGGTGAGCATCGCGTGGGCGCTCTCGGTGACCGGCATCGGCACGCCCACCTTCTGCGCCTCGCCGAGCACGAGCGTCATGTCCTTGCGCATCAGGCCGAGTTTGAATGCCGCCAGCTCGAAGTTTCGCTGGCCCATGATCGCGCAGCGAAAACCCATCACCGGCGAGCTGTAGCCGCTCTTGGAGATCATGTCGAGGATCGTCTCGCGTGCGAGCCCAGCCTGCTCGCCGAACACAACGGCCTCGGCGAGCGCCGGCATCTGCACCCCCATGAGCATGTTCAAGACGAGCTTCATCGTCGCCCCCATGCCGCTCTCGCCCAGGTAGGTGACCTCCTTGCCGACCGCTTCGAGCAGCGGCTCCATCGCCCTGAACGCCTGCTCCTCGCCGCCGGCCATCACCCGCAGTTCGCCCTGCCGCGAGTGCATCGGGTTGCCGAGCACGCAGGCGTCCAGCGCGTGAAAGCCCTTCTCGCTCGCGCGTGCTGCAACCTCGCGCGGGAACTCGGGCGGGACGGTGCTCATGTCGAGGATGTAGGAGCCCTCGGCGAGGGTCTCGAACACGCCGTCGGCGTCGAACAGCATGCGCGCGACGACGTCCTGGTTGGCGAGGCTCAGCATCACCACGTCAGCCTCGCGGGCGGCGTCGGCCGGCGTGTCGGCGACGCGCGCGCCGAGCTCGGCTATCTCGTCGGCCTTCTCGCGCGTGCGGTTGTAGACGGCGAGCTGATAGCCGGCCTCCACGAGCCGGCACGCCATGCCGTTGCCCATCACGCCGAGGCCGAGGTACGCGATCCGCGGCTTGTCGGTGTCGCCGGCGGCCATCTCAGGAGCTCGCGGTCACGCCGCCGTCGACGAACAGGACCTGACCTGTGACGAAGCTCGCGGCCGGCGACGCGAGGAACAGCGTGGCGCTCGCGAGCTCGACGGGCTCGCCGAAGCGGCCGAAGGGGATCCGCGCGGTCATCATCGCGACGAACCTATCATCAGCCGCCGCGTCGCGCACGAGCTCGGTTGGCACGAACCCGGGCGCAACCCCGTTGACGGTGATTCGGTGCTTGCCCCACTCCGTCGCCAGCTGGCGGATCAGCCCGTTGAGGCCCGCCTTGCTCGCCGCGTAGCCCGCGAACCCCCTGCGCGCTCCGGCAACGCTGCGCGTGGTCGAGTAGTGGATCACGCGCCCGCCGCGGCCGGCGTCGATCATCGCCTCGCCTGCCGCCTGCGAGAGCCAGAACGCGCCCGAGAGGTTGATGTCCAGCAGCGAGTGCCACGCCTCCTCCTCAAAACGCTCGGCCGGTGCCTCGATGTCGATGCCGGCCAGGTTCACGAGCACGTCGACGCCGCCCAGCTCCTTCGTGCACCGCTCGACCAGCTCGCGTGCGCTGTCGCGGCTGGCGATGTCCACGCGCGTCCCGTGCGCGACGTGCCCCGCGCCCGAGAGCTCCTCGGCGAGCGCCTGTGCCTTCTCGTGCGAGCGTCCCGCGATCATCAACGCGGCGCCGCAGTCGGCGAACAGGCGCGATGTGACCTCACCGATGCCGCCGTAGCCGCCGACGATCACCACGCGCCGACCATCGAGGCGAAACAACGACGCGAAGTCGCCCGCGCGCTGCTCGTCCACGATGATCGGCGGACTCGGCGGACCTCCCGGCGGCCCTGGCGGACCTCCTGGCCCAGGCGACCCTCCAGGAGGTCCTCCCGGCCCTGATGGGCCTCCAGGTGGCCCTGGTGCCGGTGTTGGCGGCCCTCCTGGCCCTGGTGGCCCTCCTGGCCTGGGCGCCCCCGACGCGCCGGCCGGCGCGTCGGCGCTCATTCGTCGTGCCGGCGCGTCACCAGCAGCTCCATCGTGCTCTTTATGAAGAACGCGCGCGCGCCGTCGCTGGTGGACATGTCGCGGGGCTCCGCGACATATTCGTCGAGCTTGTCCTCCAGCTCGCGGATCGCCGGCTGGCGACCCATGTGCGCTCCGAGCACCGGCAGCGGCACGTCGTCGGTGGTTTCGACGACGCGGATAACGGTGTTGTCCTTCATGAACACCTGCGTGCTGAGGAGCGTGCCGACCTCCTTGCCGTCCTCGTCGCGAATCGTGTGGTCGGGCCGACCGTATTCCTTGAACGCCTGGCGAACGTCATCCTGCGACCCCGGCTTGATGTCCCACATGAGTGCCCAGTACTGCGCCATCGCGACCCCCTGTCCAGTCGAGCTTGTCAGCGCGCGACGCTACCCGAATCGGCGAGACGGCGCAAGCGCGGCGTTGACGGTCCTCGATCGCTTCGATATCGTGCCACGCGCTTTGGGGGGAACTTGGGCCATCGTCACAGGAATCTTGGAGGACATATGGAGGCAAAGCTTCCGCCAGGCCCAAGGCACGCGCGGATCGCGCTGACCTACCTGACCCAGCGTCACACGGAGTGGACGCTGCGAGCCGCACAGAAGCGATATGGCGACGCGTTCACGTTCCGGCTGGTGGGCGGGAAGACGATCGTGTTCGTGTGCGACCCGGAGCGGGTGAGGGCGGTGCTCACCGCCGACACGGCTGTCCTGACCGGTGATCGCAACGTGGCGGTGGTCGTCGGCGAGAACTCGATCCTGGTGACGAGCGGCGCCGCGCACAAGGCGGGCCGCGAGCTGCTGCTGCCGAACTTCACCCAGGAGCGGGCCGAAGGCCAGCGTGAGGTCCTCGACAGGCTCTGCGACGAGGAGTTCGACAAGCTGCCGATCGGAGAGCCGGTGGAGATGCTGCCGCACTTCGAGGAGATCACGCTGGGGGTTGTGATGAAGGCGATGTTCGGCGAGCGCGACCCCGCGGGCGTGGCGAAGCTGCTCGACGAATTCCACGGCTTCATCAAGTTCAGGGAAAACCCGATCGGATCGGTGCTGATCTCCACGGCCAAGCCGGACTCCAAGCCGCCGAGGATGTTCACGCGCGTGCGCGACGCCTACGACGCGGAGGTCTACAAGCAGATCGAGGCCGCGCGCGGCGACGATCTCGATGACGACACGATCCTGTCGGCGCTGCTGCACGGGCACGACGAGGCGGGCGAGCCGCTCACGGATGCGGCGATCCGCGATCACATCACGACGCTGCTGATCCAGGGCCATTCATCGACGGCCGTCACGATGGGGTGGGTGATCGAGCTGCTCGTGCGCCACCCCGAGTCGCTCGCGAGAGCACGCGCCGAGGCACAGACGGACGGCGGCGAGTACCTCGACGCGGTGATCTACGAGACCCTGCGGCTGTGCCACCCGTCCGCGCCGCTGGTCCTGCGCGAGGTGGTCCAGCCGTTCGCGCTCGGCGAGTATCAGCTCACCCCCGGCCTGCTCGTGGCGGCAAACGCGTACGCGCTGCACCGGCGTGAGGACACGTATTCCCAGCCGTACGAGTTCCGTCCCGAGCGCTGGCTCGAGCACAAGCCCGACCCCGCGCGCTGGATCCCGTTCGGAGGCAGCGAGCGCCACTGCATCGGACGAACGTTCGCCACCTACGAGCTGCGCCACGTACTGCGCCGCGCGCTGCGGGAGCTCGACTTCGCGACCACCGATCAACCGCCGGAGCGCAACCGCCGGCGTGGGATCGCGTGGGTGCCGGGCGACGGCGCGCGTGTGGTGATCCAGGGGCGAAACCGCTCGGCGGTCGCGTGAGCGCGGCCGCGCTCAGTCGCTACTGAACGAAGAAGCGGACGTCGTACTGGTCAGTTTTGGGCGGCGCCTGCAGGACGTCCTTCAGCTCCCCGACCATCGCCCGTGCGATCCCGGCGCTGGAGTCCCTGGTCTCCTCGCTGTCCCACAGCGTGATCGCGATCGCGTGCGGGCCGCCGTCGGGCTCGGTCAGGAGGATGTAGCCGCGAAAACCCGGGTGCTCCTGGTAGGAGGGGATGATCTTCTCCTCCGTCAGGCGCATGCCGGCGTCGACTTTCTCGGGGTTCCACTCGGTGGCGTTGACTCGGGCGTACATCGGACCCCCTTCAGGAGCTTGGCTTGATGGCGTGGGCGACGTCGTAGATGATGCGCTCGTTCGTCCCCGCCCAGTAAGGGTGCATCGGCGAGCGCTTGGCGATGTGCGCGGTCGACTCCTCCCATGTGAGGAACGCGTCCTTGCTCTCCCATTCGCTGAGCAGGATGTAGCTGAGGGGCTCGTCGTCGGGATCCGCCGGCTCGCGGCGCCGCAGCAGTTCGTCGCGGATGTGCCCGGCCGTGCCTTTGACGTTGGCCGTCACCTGCGCGTAGGCAGCCTCGAACGCGTCCGCGTCCTCACGCTTGATCTTCGCGAAAACCATCACTCGTGCGGCCATCAGCTCGCCCCCTCTATGTCGATGAGTACGTCGTGTACCGTCATCCGCGCCGAGGAGCGCAGCTCGCGCAGCGGCGCCGTCAGATCGTCCTGCTCGGGGCTGCGCTCGAACTCGCCGAACACCTCCCTGCTCTCCCAGTCGCTGGTCACGACGAAGCTGTCCGCGTCCTCGGGATCGCGGGCGAGCGTCTGGCGGACGTTGCCGGGCACCTTGCGGACCTGCTCGGCGATGGCGCTCCAGGCACGTTCGAAGTCCGGCCCGCGGCCGTCCCTGACCTTCATGTGCAGCGTGGCCCGCACCATCGACGGCATCCTAGAGCCTGCGCTCACAGTTGGTAGGTGTGCTCGTGCTCGTAGGTGCGAAGCCACATGCTTTCCGGCACCGCCGTGATCATCGCTTCGCGCGCGGCCACCAGCGGTACGCTCTTCCACGCGCACATCCTCGCCATCCTGCGCGCTCGGTCGACGATCGCAGCGGTACGCGGTATGCGTTGGTCCTGGTAGCGATCGAAGGCGGCCGTCAGGGCGCTTGCATCATCGAGGTCGGGGGCCGCGCCCAGCTCGCGCGAGAGCACGGCCGCGTCCTCGATCGCCATCCCCGCCCCCTGCCCGAAGGCGGGCATCGTCGGGTGGGCGGCGTCGCCGAGCAGCACCACGCGGCCCTGCTTCCAGCTCTTGACCGGTCGCCGGTGGTAGAGGTCGCCGCGGTAGATCTGCTCCTCCGGCGTGGCCTCGATCGTCTCGGGAATCCCCTCCGGCCAATCGGCGAAGCTGTCGAGCAGATCCTGCTTGCGCCCGCCGGGAGGATCGCCCTGTCCCTCCGGGCGCACCTCGCTGGCCCACCAGAACAGGCGCTCGTTGCAGGGGAACAGACCGAAGATCGCCTTCGGCCCGAGCACCTGCTCGGAGATGTCAAGCGGCAGCGTGGGGTGCGTGTAAACGGGCATCCCCCGCCACGCCGTCTGCGTCGAGTACAGCGGCGGCCCGTCGCCCACGACCGTGCCGCGGATCACCGAGCGCACGCCGTCCGCGCCGATCAGCGCCGCGCCGCGCTCGCTGCTGCCGTCCGCGAAGCGCGCGGTGACGCCGTCGGCGTCCTGCTCGAAGCCGACGCACTCCGAGTTGCAGCTGACCACGCTCATGTCGCCGAGCTCGCGCTTGAGCACCTCCAGCAGCTCGCCGCGATGCACGACGAAAGCCTCGCCGCGTCTGGGGATGGCGGCCATCGTGCGGCCCTTCCTGTAGGACTTCAGCCGCAGCTCCTCGAAGCCCTGCCCGCCGATCTCACGGATCGCGGCGGTCAGGCCGAGCAGTTCGAGCCCTTGCTGCGCCACGCGCTGGATACCGGTGCCGGTGCCGATCTCCTTGACCTCGCTCTGGCGCTCGTGCACGGAGATCGGCACGCCCTGGTTCTTGAGACCCACCGCCAGGCTGAGACCACCGATGCCCGCTCCGACGATGATCACTTGGTTATCGGCCAACAGAGCTCACTCCCTTTGCGCATCGAATAGGTCACCTTCGCTGCGTTGCCGCACGAACGGCGGCAGTCTCGCACATTGTCAATCAGCGCCGCCGCAGCACCGTCCCACGGCCCGGCGCGCCGGCGAGGAGCGCGCGAGGATGCCCACACCGCGACGTAGGAGCCGGGGCGTCGTCGTCAACGGGGGGAGCCCTACGTAGGCGGCTCGATCGTCGGCGTGATCAGAGATTCCCCGGCCGCCTCCTGTGCAAGCCCGACCGCCACCTCGGGAATCGTGACGACCTCGACGGCCGCGGCACCGCCCTGCTGCGCGCTCTCGAAGCGCTTGCTCTGACGCCGCATCACCACCACGGCGACGGCGATCCCGATGAGCACCACGGGGATGCCGAGCACCCCGAGCTGGTGCAGGATTTTTTTGGCGCTGTCGCCGACGAAGTACCCGAACAGCCCGATGGTCACCGCCCACGCGATCCCGCCGGTGGCGTTCCAGAAGGCGAACTTGCGCCAGGGCATCTCCGAGCCTCCGGCGAGCCATGAGGAGTACACGCGCAAAACCGGCAGCCAGCGCCCGATGAACACCGCCTTCGGACCGTGCTTGTCGAAGAACCAGTCGGCCATGCCGAGCATCTTGGTGCGCTGGCGATGGAACAGGCCGGGGCGTTCCAGCAGCCAGCGTCCGCCCCGTTTGCCGACGAAGTAGCCGATGTTGTCGCCGATGATCGCTGCCACGGCACCGACGGCGATCACCGCGAAGATGTTCAGCTTCCCGGACGAGGCCGCGATCGCGCCCGTGAGCACCGCCAGTTCGCCCGGAGCGATCGGCACGCCGCAGCCGGTCTCGATCACCACGATCGCGAAGATCAGCGGATAGCCGATGTTGGTGGCGACTGAGAAGATGGAGGCAAACTCGATCATTGGCGCCGGACCGATGGTCCCCCGTTGCTGTGAGCGACGAGCGACGATATCACGCGCCCACTTGCCGGAAGTTTGACGTGAGCTGCCCGCACCATTACCCTCCCGCCGAACGCGATGTCCACGTTGAAGATCACCACCGGTCCCGCCGAGGGACAGAGCATCGACTGCGACCGGGAGCTCGTCATCGGCCGGGAGGGCGCGGACGTGGTCGTCGAGGACTTCGAGATGTCGCGCAGGCACGCGACCATACGTCCGGTGGCCGCGGGCCTGGAGATCGAAGACCTCGGCTCGCTGAACGGCACGTTCGTCGACGGCCAGCGGATCTCGGGCGCGGTCCTGCTGATGAGCAGCGCAACCGTGAAGATGGGGATCACGCAGTTCGCGGTCGAGGTCACCGCCAGCGAGCAGCCGCTGCTCAACCCCCAACGCACGGTCGTGAGCGGCGGCGAGCGCGAGCAGCCGGCGATCGACATCGCCGACCGAACCACCGTGCGTAACGTGGCCGAGGAGCCCGCGACGAGCGATGTCGCCGACCGCACGACCGTGCGCCAGGTCCCCGCCGAGCCCGTGGCCGAGGCCTCCGACCGCACCACCGTGCGTAAAGTCAGCGACGAGCCGATCATCGACGTCTCCGACCGCACGGTCGTGCGCGAGACCCCCGTGTTCGAGGTCGCCGACAGGACCGTCGTGCGCGACGTTGCGGCGGGCGCGCCCCCCACCGGCGGCGGCTCCGCGGACGGGCCGGCTGCTGGCGCGGCGGGTGCGAGCGGCCCTCCCGCGGGAACGGACGCACCGCCGGCCGGCGCACCCCCGTTCGCCGGTCCTCCCGGCCCGCTGCCGCCGCCCGTGCGGATCCTCATCAAAACCCCCCTCGGCAAGCGCCTGATGCCGCTGCTGGTCAAACTTCCGCCGCGTGCGCGCCCGCCCGCGCTGCTGGCGCTGCTGGTGCTGCTCGTCGCGATCGTGGTCGCGATCATCGTCGTGATCGTCACCGTGGTGCTGTGAGTCACGCGCTCACGCCGCCGCGGTCGACCCGACGATGCGAGCAGCATCCGTTTGCGGGCAGCGGGCGCTACGATCCGAAGCCTCAATCTCGTCCACTTCACACCCGAAAGGGGGGCTCGCGTGTTCTGTCGCGTTACCCACGTCCAGGCACCTGAGGGCAGGGTGCATGAGGGACTCAAGCTCTGGTACGACAACGTGCTGCCGGTCACGAAGGCGCGCGACGGCTTCAAGGGAGCGCTGTCGCTGGTCGACTACGAGTCGGGCAAGGCGCTCTCGATCACCTTCTGGGAGGGCAGCGAGGATCTGCTCGCGAGTACCGAGGCCGAGTACCACAAGAAAGCGATCGAACGCTTCGGCGATTTCTTCGAGAACGCCCACGAGCCGGAGAACTTCCAGCTCAACCTGTTCACGGGCGACATCTTCAACGGCGACTTCTCCAGCGACGAGGCCGGCCAACGCGTGATCGAGGCGTAGCGCTCAGATCCCGCCGTCGACGTTGAGCGTCACGCCAGAGACGAAGCTGGCGTGGTCGCTTGCGAGGAACAGCGCGACGTCCGCGATCTCCTCCGGCCCGCCGAGCCGGTTCAGCGCGGCCAGGCCGGAGTAGCGTTGACGCCCGGCGTCGTCGAGGTCGGAGGTCTGGTCGGTCTCGATGATGCCCGGGGCGAGCGCGTTCACGCGGATGCCGCGGCGCCCGACCTCCTTGCACAGCGCCCGGGTCATGCCGATCAGCCCGGCCTTGGAGGAGATGTAGTGCGTGCGGCCGGGCATCCCGCGCATCGCGACGGCGGAGGTGATGTTGACGATCGACCCGCCGTCCGGCATCAGCGGCAGCACGGCCTTCGCGACCAGGTACACGGCCGTGAGGTTGGTGTCGATGACGCGATGCCACTCATCGAGCTCGAGCTGGTCGATCATCGCGTGGCTGACTACGCCGGCGTTGTTGACGACGATGTCGATGCCGCCGAAGCGCTCGCCGGCGTCGGCGACGAACTTCTCGACCGACGCGGGATCCGAGATGTCCGCCTGCGTCAGGTAGCTGTCGCCGTCGATCTCGGCGAGCTCGCCGCGCAGACGCGCGACGTCCTCGGACTCGCGGTTGTAGCACGCGGCGACGCTGGCGCCGCCCTGCGCCAACCCCAGCACTATCGCCCGTCCGATGCCGCGCGAGCCGCCCGTCACGAGCGCCCGCTTACCCCCAAGGTCCAGATCCAAGGCCGCCTCCTTCGCGTCGCGTGAGCGCCAAGACTATTGAAACGCGCGCCGCGACAGCCAGCCGTGCCGTCTGGCTCAGGCGGAGTCGCGCGCTTCCGTGGCGGCTTCGGCGGGCGCGACGCGCCATAGGCCGTCCTCGCAGACGAGCCGCAGGGGCTCATCCGCGTGATTCAGTCGCAGCCGCGCCTCACGCGCTGAGAAGTCGACCTCGAGCTGCAGCGACAGCGATCCGGCTGCGAGCGCCGCGACGGCCGTCTCGGACTCGGTATCGGATCCGGTTGGAACGGGCTCGGCGGGCGGCACCACGTCAGCGGCCGGAGGCTTGGCGGGCGGCAGCGGCTCGGCGGGAGGGGCTGGCTTGGCGGGCGGCAGCGGCTCGGCGGGAGGGGCTGGCTCGGCGGGCGGCAGCGGCTCGGCGGGAGCAGGCGGGATGGGCAGGCTCGCGACGGCCGACTGAGCGGTGTCCTGCCTGCCGACGGCGGGCAGATCGCGCACGACGAGCGTGGTGCCGCCGACCTCGATCGTGTCGCCCTGGGACAGCGTCTGTGGAGTGGTGATGCGCAGCCCGTTGACGAACGTGCCGTTGGTCGAGCCGAGGTCCTCTACGGCGCAGAACCCGTTGCCGTCGATGGCGATGCGCGCGTGCGAGCGTGACAGCTCTCCGTCTTCGGCTAGCTTTCCCGCTCCTTCGGCGTTGCGCCCGACGACGAGCTCGTCGTCGACGACGATCGACATGCCGACGGCCTTGCCGGCCACGACCTCCAGCAGTGCGCTAGGTGCTGCCATGCGGGGACTGTATCGTGGCGCGCACCGTACTCAGCTGGCCGCGCTTCGGTGGCGCCAACGCGGCGGCGGCGATGACACCGCCGATGCCGCCGAACAGGTGCGCTTGCCAGGAGATCCCGCTGTGCGGGATCAGGTCGTAGACGAGCGCACTGCCGAACAGCACAGCGACGACGACGCCGAGCGCCAGCTCGAGGATCCGCCGGTCGAACAGCCCGCGGCTGATCAGGTAGGTCGCGTAGCCGAAGACGACGCCGCTGGCGCCGACGGTGACGGTTCCCCCGGGCGCGATCAGCCACGTGCCCAGCCCGCTGACCAGCGCCACAATCAGGCTGACTCGCAGCAGCCGCCCCGCGCCGGCGAGCGCGATCGCAAAGCCGAGTATCACGAACGGAACGGTGTTCGAGAGCAGATGGGAGAAGCTCGCGTGCAGGAACGGCGCGAACACGACGCCGTAGAGGTGCGAGAAGCTGCGCGGCACGATGCCGTCGCTGTCCAGGCGGTAACTGTCGAGCGCGTTGACGACCTCGACCGCCCACATGATCGCGACGAGCACGACCAGCGTGAGCACCCCGTCAACCTGCGATTGGTTGCGCTCGCGAAGCTTCACCGGTCAAGCATGACAGCGCGGGCTGACCGGGACCTCGAGCGGGGCGTCGGCGGCGGGCGGCGGATCGACCTTGCACCACGTCAGCTGGAGCGTTCGTTCGTCGGCGACGCCGAGAAACGGATAGGCGATGCCGGCACTGGTGACGGTGCAGCTAAACGGACGGCGTGCGGCCTGCGGCGCACCGGCGGGCTTGCAGCGCACGCTCTGCAGCGGGCCTGTGAGCTGCCCGTCAGCGATGCGACCGCGGACGTCTGCGGCGATCGCCAGTTCGAGGGCGGATCGTGGGGACGCCGTCGAGTGCAGCGGGACGCTGTGCGGCGCCTCGTCCTCCCTGATCGCGACCTGGCCCACGCGATTGGCTTCCGTTTCCGCCGCCGCTTCCGATTGCGAGGCCTCGCTGCTGCTGCCGGCCGAGTTGGCGAGGCGGACGACCAGCACGATCGCGACGATCACGACGGCGTAGGCGAGAAGCGTGAGCAGCCAGCGAGCCCACAGCGGCAGCCTTCGCAGCGCGCGCAGAGCTCGCAGGGGATCGCGCGGCGAGCTATCGGGCACGGGTGGCTGGACTTAGGATCAGGCGTGGTGGAGCCGTGGCCGGCCTGCTCATGCCTACAGTGTGCCAGTGGCACGTTCATCCGACCGGCAGTCAGACGGCAGGAGCGCGCTGATCTTCGGGGCGCGCAACCTCGGCGCGGCGATCATCGAGAACCTGATCGAGGACGGCTGGAAGGTCGCGGGCGTGGCCCGCTCGGAGGCGACGCTCGAGAAGATCGCCGCGGCCGGCGCGCTGGCACTGAGCGCGGACGTGACCGACCAGTCGAGCGTCCACGACGCGCTCGAGCGGACGGCCGCCGAGCACGGGCAACTCGAGCTGGTGGTCAACGCCGCGTCCGCCTACGGAGGCACCCGCAGCGGCCCATTCGGCGGCGGTCCGCTGGCGCAGGCGGACGCTGACGCGTTCGACGCGTGGGCCGCGGCTCCCGCCCGCTCGGCGTTCACGTTCCTGTCGGGCGCGGCGAGGTTCCTCGTGGCGCAGAAGCGGCCGGCGTGCGTCATCCAGGTGACGGGCGGCTCCTCGCGACGGGCGATGCCTGGCCGCGGCCTGTGGGCGGCGGGGGCGTTCGGCGTGCGCGCGATCACCCAGGCGGCGGCGCTCGAGCTGCGCGGCCAGGGCATCCACGTGGCGCTGCTGATCGTGGACGCGGGGATCGAACCGCTGAGCGGCGAGGTGCGACAGGGCAGCTCGCGCGAGGCGATGGCCGATCCGCACGAGATAGCCGACGCCGTGCGGTTTCTCGCCGACCAGGGGGCTCGGGCGGCGACGCATGAGCTGCAGGTCACGCCGCTGGGCGAGACCTGGGTGCCGTGAGCGGTGCGCGAGTCACGCCGCCTGACCGACGACTGACACGAACGCTCAGACATGCGCGCCTGCTGGCGCTCGGCGCGCTGGGCGCGCTTGCGGGGTGCGCCGGCACGACGAGCGCCGCGAAGAACGCGCGACACGCGACGCCGGCGCGCGAGCTGCGCATCGGCGAGGGCGCCACCGTCGCCGGCGCCGACCCCGGCGAGAAGGTGCAGGTGACGCTGCTCGCGTTCATGCCCGCGATCCCGGGCGGCGCCAACGACCACCCCGAATTCGACATGCAATACGTGGGTGTCGAGCTGCGGCTGAAGAACGTGGGCTCGGCGGCCTACGGCGGCGCGCCGAGCGAAAGCGTGACCGTGTCGACCAACGAAGGGCAGAGAAGCAAGAGGGCGGTTCTCAGCGAAGGGGCGTGCTCGGGGAGCTTCTCGCGTGAGCTAGAGATCGCGCCGGGCGCATCTGCGCAGGGGTGCGTGCCGGTGCAGATCCCCGTCGTGGCGACGGCGACGACGGTGAGGTTCGCGCCCAGCGGCAGCTCGGCGGCGGTCGTGTGGTCGCTGGCCAAGCCGCGGAAGGCGGCGCAGTGACAGCTCGATGGGTGCGCATCGGCCGGCTTTAGCTTGGGAACGGCACCGGCTCGCGCGCGCCCGGAACGTAGGTCTCCTCTGACTCGAGCATCGCCTGCAGTTGTGCGCGGAGCTCCGGGCTGTCTTGGTGGCCGTGTGCCGCCACGGCGTGCTGCGCGGCGGTGGCGATCACCTCGTCCTCCTCGCCGATGATCGTAAGCGAGCACTTGCTGTCGCTCTCAAAGCGGCGACAGTCTGCGATTTTGCGTCCCATCAGGCCCACCTTTCGGTTAGGAATCAAGCGGACGCCTCGGATGAGACGCCCGTGCGGTGTTCGTATCAGCCTTGCTTGGCGTAGTCGCTGGCTTGGCGGCTCGTTCTCACCCGCTATTCTTACCTACTAGTAGGTTGGCTGTCAAGGCCAGTCTGCGGTCGACCTCCTGCGAAGATGGACACATGGCAGCCACGCAAACTCAAGCGCCCACCGGCACTGCGCAGCGAATCCTCGATGTCGCCGAGCGGCTTGTCCAGGAGCGGGGCTACAACGGGTTCAGCTACGCGAACGTCGCCGGCGAGCTCGGCATCACAAAGGCGAGCCTGCACTACCACTTCGCGGGCAAGGCCGAGCTCGGCGAGGCGCTGATCGATCGCTACTCCGCCCGCTTCGGGGAAGCGCTCGAGAGCATCGACGCGACGATCACCGTCGCCGGCGCGAAGCTCGAGGCGTACGCGAGCCTGTACGCGGATGTCCTGCGCGGGGACCGCATGTGTCTATGCGGGATGCTTGCATCTGAATACCAAACCCTGCCCCAGCCTATGCGCAACTCGGTCATCCGCTTCCTCGACGCCAACACGCTATGGCTGACGGCAGTGCTCGCGAGGGGCCGATCGGAGGGAACGCTGTCCTTCGACGGATCCCCCACGGACGCAGCCCAAACAGTGCTCGGCGCCCTACAGGGAGCGATGCTAGTCGCGCGGCCCTACGCCGATCCAGCGCGCTTCCAGGCCGCCGCGGCATACACACTCGCCAGCCTCAACGGCACACCGAGACCCTCGTAGTTGCAACCGCACACATAGCGCATACTGCGCAGCAGTGCTGCGGCTCATCACGATCCCCATCAGCCACTACTGCGAAAAGGCGCGGTGGGCTCTGGAGCGGGTCGCAGTGCCCTACCGCGAGGAGCGCCACGTCCAGGGCATCCATCGGCTCGCCGCCAGGCGCGCCGGCGGCGGCTCGACTGTTCCCGTGCTCGTGACGCCAGATCGTGCGATCGGCGAGTCGCGCGAGATCCTCGCGTGGGTCGACGGGCGCACTCCACCGGAGCACCGGCTGTTTCCCGAGGAGCCCGCGGCGCGCCGCGAGGTTGAGTGCCTGTGTAGGCGCTTCGATGAGCAGCTGGGGCCGACGGGGCGACGGCTGCTGTACGTCCACATGCTCACCCAGCGCGAGCTCGTCCTGCGCTTCAACAACAACGGCGTGCCCGCCTGGGAGGACCGCACGGTCCGCTACGGGTGGCCGCTGATCGTTCGCTTCCTGCGGCGCGAGCTGGACATCCATGCGGGGAGCGAGGCTGAGGACGAGGCCGCGGTCTGGCGCGAGCTCGACCACGTGGCAGGACTGCTCGCGGACGGCCGTCCGTACCTGTGCGGCGAGCGTTTCGGGGCGGCCGACCTGACCTTCGCGGCGCTGTCCGCGTCGGTGCTCGCGCCACCCGTGTATGGGATTCCCCTTCCGCAACCCGACGTCCTGTCGCGCGAGACGGCGGCGCTCGTCACGCGTGCACGCGCGCACCCCGCCGGGCGCTACGCGCTTTCGCTGTTCGCCGAGCACCGCCGGGCGCCGGTCGTATAGGAGAGCCAGCGCGCGGCACCGGCCTGTCGGAGACTGGGCGCGTCGAAGCCTCTGACGATCGCCCGCCCCTGCGTCACACGGTCCTCAGCGCGTCGGCGGGTGAGAGCCGCGCGGCGCGGATCGCCGGCAACAGGCCCGCGATTGCGCCGATCAACAGCGCCGCCCCAAAGCCGCCCGCCCACGCCGAGGAGGGGATCACGATCTCCCAGCCCTTCGTTGCCGCGTATACCGCCGTCGCAAGCGCACCCAGCGCCACCCCCACCGCCCCGCCGCCGAGCGCAAGCAAGATCGCCTCCGCGAGGAACTGGGTGCGGATCTGGCCCCTGGTGGCGCCGAGCGCGCGGCGCAGGCCGACCTCCGAGCGGCGTTCGAGCACGGAGATGACCATGATGTTCGCCACTCCCACCGCGCCGACCAGCAGCGCCACCGCGCCGAGCCCGAGGAACAGCCCGTTCAGCGCGCTCTTCGCGTCTGCCCTCGCCACCAGCGTGGCGGACGGCTGGCTCACATCCACTTCGTTCGGCCCTTCCGGGTTGGCCGTCTGCGTGAGCACCGACTGCACCGCCGCCACCTGTTCGTTTTCTGCCCGCACATACACCGTGTTGGCGTGGCCGTTGGACGCGAGGTACTTCTGCGCCGCCGGGAAGCCCACGAGCACCGAGCTTTCGACTTCCGGCGTGAGCACCGCCGGGCCGAGGATGCCCACGAGGTAGAACCACTGGTCGTCCATCCAGATCCGCTCACCCGGGTACAGGCGGTCGACCCCCAGGCGCTGCGCGGCCACGGCGCCCAGCACCGCGACTGGCTCGGTGGCGGTGGCCGCGTTCAGGTAGACGCCCTGCGCCACCTTCACCCCGAGCGTCGCCAGCAGATCGGTGCTCGCCGCCGCCACGCTCAGAGCGTTCGTATCGATCGCCGGGATCACCGGCGTGCGGTACACGGTCGCGGTCACCCTCGCCGTCTCGGCCACGCTCGTCACGGGGTCGATGCGCGCGATCATCGCCGGGGCGGCGAGCGGCAGCTCCGCCGTCTTGCCCGTGAGGCCCTGCCCGTTGGTGACCGTTAGCAGATTCGTCCCCAGCCGGTCGATCTGGCTGAGCAGACCTGCCTGGCTGGAGGATGAGAGACCCAGCACCGCCACGATCGCCGCCACACCGATCGCGATCCCAAGCGCAGACAGGCCCGCCCGCAGCGGCCGCGTGCGCAACCCCACGCTTGCCACCCGCGCGAGATCGGCCGGGCGCAGCCTGCTCGGGGCGAGATTCCCCGCGTTCACGGGCGCCCTCACAGTCCTTCGTTGACCAGCGCGAATGCCGCCTTCACGCGTTCCACGCTCGCGACCACCACATAACCACCCTGATGGTGGTTCGCGGTGAACGTCGGTGCCAGTGCGATGCCGCAATCGTCGGCCCTGACCTCGATTCGGCGCGAGCGGAATGCGCGCGAAGCGAGTGTGTGAGCGCCGCCCGAGCGGACGCTGAAATATCCGCTCGGGCCGCGGCTGGGTGCCGCGAAAGTCACCAGCACTCTCGGCACAGGGTTCTTCTGAGCGTCGGTGACCGTCACGGCAAGCTGGATCGGGAAACGCCGTCCCGTAGGGGTGGACTGCGTGGCGCCGACGCCCACAGTGAGCTTGGTCGGCCTACCCGCGGGGCCCGCGGGCTCCTCGCCAGTCGACGGAGCGATGCTCGCGACAGCGCCGCAAGCACTCGTGTGGTTGGCTTCGACGTTCGTCAGCGAGAAAGAGATCGAGCCATACGCTGAGCTCGCTGTGACCGTGTAGCTGCCCGCGGCGCTGTTGGCGGTAAACATCGGCGCGGATGCCATACCCGAGGCATCGCTGCCCACCGTCACCGCGTTCGATCCGCTCGCAGAGAAAGAGCCGCTCGCGCCGACGGTGGGTGCGCTGAAGGTGACCGGGATGCCTGCGACGGCCGTTGTCACCGGGCAGCCGTTGCTATTGGTGAACGCCACCTGCAGGTCGGTCGCAAACGCACTACCGAGCGTGGCGGTCTGTGGCGTGCCCGCCGTCAAGCTCAGCTCGCTCGGTGGATTGGGCGACGGGCAGCTCGCCGCGCCTGGGCTGCTCTGCGGTTCCGTTTCACCCTCAGCAGGGAGCGCTCCCCAGGCGAGTGTCGCAACGGCAACGCCCACGCAAGCGCTCACAGCCAGCGAGCGTCGCGCCCGAGCCGCCGTCGTTCGCAACGACGCGATCCCACTAATCAACATTCAACGCCCCTGTGTCCGCAACTATCCGGCCGTCGAGCATCTGCACCTGGCGTGGAAGGCTCGCCGCCAGCTCACGGTCGTGGGTGATCACCACGATCGTCGAGCCCTGCGCGTTCAGCTCCTCGAGCAGCTCCACGATCGCGGTCCCCGCCGTGCTGTCCAGGTTGCCCGTCGGCTCATCCGCGAGCACGATCGCCGGGCGGGCCACCAGCGCTCGCGCGATCGCCACCCGCTGGCGCTCGCCACCGGAGAGCTTGCTCGGGCGAAAGCCCACACGATCGGCCAGACCAACCCGCGCCAGCGCCTGCGCCGCCCGCTCACGCCGCTCGCTCGCTCGCGCCCCCGCATAAAGCAGCCCGTCCGCCACGTTCTCGAGCGCCGTCGAGTGCTCCGCCAGGAAGAACTGCTGAAACACGAAGCCGATGCTCCGCGCCCGCAGGCTCGCAAGCTCCCGGTCCGACAGCGCCGCCACGTCCAGGCCCGTGATCGACACAACCCCCGAGCTCGGGCGCTCGAGCGTGCCGATCACATGCAAGAGCGTCGTCTTGCCCGACCCCGACGGGCCCACGATCGCCACGAGCTCGCCCTCGCGCACGAGGAAGCTCACATCCCGCAGCGCATGAACCGGAGTCCCACCCGCCCCCAATCCATATGCCTTGCTCACCTCCTGCAGCTCCAATACGCCCGCACCACTCATGTCGAGGGCACCACCACGCGCTGGCCCGCAGACACGCCCTGGCCGCTCACCTGAACGAGACCTTCAGCGTCGTCGAACAGCCCCAGCGTCACTGCCTCCAAGTGGTGCACGCCGCCTTCCACCACCTCCAGCGCATAGCCACCGCCCGCGAGCGCCAGCAGCGCATCGACGGGCACAGCCAACGCATTGGGGGCGCTCGCCGTCGTGATCGACACGTCCACCGGCGCCTCGTCCAGGTGACCGATCGCCTGCGGTTCACTCGGAGTGACATCTACTTCGATCGTCGGCCCGCCTTCTTCACCGGGTTCACCGCCACCACCGCCCCCTTTGTTCGCCGGCGTTTTCGCAACCGTACCCACCGAGCTGATCACCCCCGGCGTCGTCTGCTGGTTGGGCAACGTGATCGAAACCTGATCCCCGACCTTCACGCTCGACTGTTCTGCGGCGCTCAGCGCGATCTTCACCTGTGGACGCGTCGAGGTGATGCCGAGCACCGGCCCCGGCGTCACGCTCGCCCCCAGTTCCGGTGTCACGCTCGTCACGCGCACCGGGCCCCGCTCGAACACCACAGACCCCAGCGGCAATTCGCCCGTCACTGCCATCCCACGGGCGGACTGAAACGCCCGGATCGCCGCTTCCGTCGCCGCGCTGAATGATTCCCCGCTCAGCCCCGTGTCATCGCCGAGCGCCTCCAGGTTTGCGTTCAGCGCAGCCACGTCTTTGCCCGCTGGCATCCCTGACACGAACGCCCGCGAGGGCACAACTGCCCCATACATCAGCACCGTCGGGCCGCCGCTCAACGCGAACAAGCTCTGTCCTCGTGTGATCACTTGGCCGACCGCCGGCAGCATCGTGAACGTCGAGCCCTGGCCATAGTCCGCAGCCGACGTCCGCGTTGTCGACGCGGACGCCTCGGCGCTCTGCAGCGCGGCCTGAGCTGAGGACACAGACGCGCGGTCGCTCTGCACCTTCATCGCCGCCCCACTGGAGCTCTGACTGTCGCTCGCCAGCGTCTGCACGTCGCTCGCACACACGCTCGAGCTGCCGCCGCTCGCGGGGGAGTTGTTAGACGCGGCTTCGCCATTCGCCGAGGAGGAACTGGGCGCTTCTCCCGCTGCGCCCTCTCCCGCGCAGTCGACCGACTGCTTCTCCCGGGCTGCTGACGCCGTTGCCTGCGCGTTTGCGAGCGCCGTGGTGTCCGCCGACAGCGACCCCCTCGCGCTCTGCAGCATGCGTTCGCTGTTCGTCACCGCCTGTTCGGCCTGCTGCACCGCCGATGGTGGAGTGCCCGCCGGCAGGCGGATGTTCCCCGCCCCCGCATAGCCGAGCGTCGCGTTCACCTGGGTCTGCGAGGACAGCGACTCGTTCCTCACGCTCGCCAGCGACGTCTGGCTCGCGTTGTCGGATACGCCGCTCGGCTTGCCCGCACCGCTGAATGGGTCGCTCACGACCATTACGACGGCGACCGCCACCAGCACGAGCCCCAGGCCCGCCAGCACGACTCGGCGCGGACGCGTCAGGCTCACTAGTGATTACCGTGCAGGCCGCCCGGGATCAGCGATTGGCACGCTTCCTCTGCCGCACGCGCCTGCGCCGAGTGCAGGTTGATGCCGCTGTGCGAGACATGCACGCCCCCGCCTTCGAACGTCGGGTCCGGGAGGTTCGGGATCCCGTGCGAGCGGATGCACGCCGCGGCCTTCAGGTACTGCGACTGTTCCTGCGGGCTGATCGGGTGGCTGCTTTCTCCACCCGGGCCGCCGCTCGGCAGCAGCTTGCGGCAGGCTTGCTGTGCGGAGTTGAAATGGGGGTTGCCGGTGATGCCCGGTGTGACCCTCTGCGCCACCCTCACTTCGTTGCCGTGGACCGAGACTTCCGGGTCGGGGAAGTTCGGCACCCCATGGGCGCGCACACACGCCGAGTACGCCACCGCTTGGCTGTCAGGCGAGGCCGAACCGCTCTGCGAGCTGCCCGCGCTCGACGAGGAACTGCCCGAGTTGGCTGCTGAGGAGTTGCTTGAGGAAGTGCTCGACCCCAGGTGCGCCACGGTCGGGGTTTTCGCGCCGCCGCCACACCCAGCGGCGAGCAGCGCGAGCGCTGTCAGCCCCGCAATCAGCTTTATTGCCTTCATCTCGTCTTCTCCTCGCGCTGGCTGGATGCTGCGTGCCAGGCTGTTCTACGGAACAACCGGTTACAGCACGGTGAGCGACGCTGTAACCGCGCTGTCACCGCAGATGCGCCACGCTTGGTGGTCCATGCGAGTGCTGCTAGTTGAGGATCACGCCGAGCTGGCCGACACGGTCGCCACCGGGCTGCGCCGCGAGGGCATGGCCGTCGACGTAGCGCTCGACGGCAACGACGCGCTCGCCCACCTCGCGCTCACCGACTACGACGTGCTCGTGCTCGACCGTGACCTGCCCGGCGTGCACGGCGATCAGATCTGCCGCACGCTCGTCGCCGAAGGGCACGAGGGCCGGATCCTGATGCTCACCGCCTCCGGCTCCATCGAAGACCGGGTCGACGGTCTCAGCCTCGGCGCCGACGACTACCTACCCAAGCCGTTCGCCTTCGCTGAGCTCGTCGCCCGCGTGCGAGCGCTCGCGCGACGCTCGGGCGTGCAGCTGCCGCCCGTGCTCGTGCACGGCGACCTGCGTGTCGATCCCGCCAATCGCCTCGTCAGCCGCGACGGGCAGCGCCTCGCGCTCAGCCCCAAAGAGCTTGCCGTGCTCGAGTACCTGCTCGGCGCCAACGGCCGCATCGTCTCCGCCGAGGAGCTGCTCGAGCACGTGTGGGACGAGAACGCCGACCCGTTCACCACCACCGTCAAGGTGACCATCAAGCGCCTGCGCGCAAAGCTCGGCGAGCCGCCGCTGATCGAGACCGTGCCCCGCGGCGGCTACCGGATATGAGGCGCTGGCTGCGCCTGCCGCGCTACACCATCCGCCTGCGCCTGGCCGTCCTCTACGGCGGCGTCTTTTTGATCATGAGCGTGATCCTGCTCGGTATCGCCTACGCCGGCGGGTCAGCCTCCGTCTCACGCAGCGTTGTCGCTCACTCCGTGGAAGGAGTCGTGGTGAAACACAGGTACCTGCCAGTGCCTCCTGCGAAACCGGGCGTCCCGGAAGAACCCGCGACCCTCCATGTCACCCCGCAGTCGCGGGCTGAAGAACAGCAGCTAGGGGCGGTCGCCGTCAACGTCCACGGCAGCGACCAGCGCCGGCTGCTCGCCTGGTCGGGCATCGCCCTCGCGTTCATGGCGGTGGCCTCGATGGTGCTCGGCTGGCTGCTCGCCGGGCGCTCGCTGCGCCCCCTGCAGACGATCACCGCCGCCGCACGGAGGATCTCAGCCTCGAGCCTGCATGAGCGCCTCGCGCTCGACGGGCCCAACGACGAGCTGCGCGAGCTGGGGGACACATTCGACGAGCTGCTCGGGCGGCTGGATGCCTCGTTCACCGCCCAGCGCCAGTTCGTCGCCAACGCCTCACACGAGCTGCGCACGCCGCTCACGTTGGAGCGCGCGATCCTCGAGGTGACGCTCGCCGACCCCGACGCCAGCGCCGCCTCCCTGCGCGCAGCCTGCGAGCGGGTGCTCGCGATCGGCGAGCAGCAGGAGCACACGATCGACGCGCTTTTGACCCTCGCGCGCAGCGAGCGCGGCGTCGAGCGCCGCGAAACGCTGCTGCTCGATGCGCTCGTCGAGGGAGCGCTGCACGAGCGTGGCGATGAGATCGCACGCCGTGGCCTGCGCCTCGAGAGCAAGCTCGATCGAGCCCCCACTTCCGGTGACAGGCGGCTGATCGAGCGACTCATCGCCAACCTCCTCGACAACGCCATACAGCACAACAGCCACGACGGCTGGGTGACCGTGGCAACCTCGCTCGAGGGTGCCGAAGCCATCCTCACGATCTCCAACAGCGGACCCGTCATCGCTCCCCACGAGCTCGACTCGGTTTTGCGCCCGTTCAAGCGACTCGGCGCCGATCGCACCAGTCGCGACGGTGGCCACGGCCTCGGCCTCTCGATCGTCGATGCGATCGCGACCGCCCACGGGGCGACGCTGACCGTCCAGCCGCAGGCCACGGGCGGCCTGCGCGTTGAGGTGAAGTTCCCCGCCGCGAGCGCCACGCCCAGCGGCGAGCCCACATAGTCGGGCCGTCACAAGTTGCGTGCGTGCCGCCTCCTACGGGGCGAGGCGGAAAGGCGGGTAGCGATCGGTCACCAGCACGTGGGCGTACGCGATCACACGGTTGGTCCAGCGGCCGACGCCGACGAGGAAGTCGAACATCCCGCGTGGGAAGCGACCGGTGAACAGGATCACGAACCAGGCTGCAATCACGACGAAGAACGCGGCGATGTAGAGGAAGAACAGCACCACGTAGTGAGGGATGGCCAGCAGCCACTTGACCAGCGGCAGCCAGCGGTTGAGCTCGGTGCGCGCCTCCGGGTAGGGAAACTCGAGATGCACCGCCTGGTGCTCGTCCGTGGAGGGATAGCGGTCCTCCATCAGCGACAGGTAGACGCCGACCCGGGCGGAGAACCGCATCAGCTCGAGGTTCCAGTCAAACCACCAGCGCGGGTACTTCTGCCGGAACACGATCAACAGCAGCGTGGGCAGCACGATCAGGCCGGCAGCGCCGACAGCCCCGGCGGCCCTCCCGCCACCGTAGGCGTAGCCGCCGCCCTCGATGAGGGCGAGCACGATCGCGATCGGGATGACCATGAACAGGCGAAAGAAAGTGCTCAGGCGGTTGAGCGGGCGGTCGGGGTAGTCGACCGAGTACTGGACGGGATATGGCGCGTCGGGATTCATGGGATGCCTTTCGGTCAGGTGTACGGCGTACACTCTGCAGCGGACTATAGGTGTACGCTGTACACTTGTCAAGGCCGATGACGAAACAGAAGATCGCGACCCGGAAACCGCTGAGCAGCGCTCGTGTGCTGCAGGCCGCCGTCGCCCTCGCCGACGAGGCTGGGCTCGAAGCGTTCAGCATGCGCGGGCTCGCACAGGAGCTCGGCGTCGTGCCGATGGCGCTCTACAAGCACGTCGCCAACAAGGAGGAGCTTCTCGATGGCATGGTCGACATCGTCTTCAGCGAGATCGAGCTCCCTTCCGGGGACCTCGACTGGAGGTCCACCATGCGGCGCCGCGCGATCTCCACACGCGAGGCGCTGAAGCGCCACCGTTGGGCGATAGGGATGATGGAGTCGCGGCATCCGGGGCCGGCGAACCTGCGAAACCACGACGCGGTGATGGGCTGCCTGCGTAAGGCGGGCTTCTCATTCAAGATGGCAATCCACGCCTATTCGGTCCAGGACGCCTACATCTACGGGTTCGCCCTGCAGGAAAGAGATACGGGGTTCGAGACCCCCGACAGCGCCGGAGAAGCCGCGCGCAGGAGGGCGCAGACGATCGGCGCGCTCGAGGACTACCCGTACCTCGTCGAGATCGCCACGAAGCTCCCGGGGTCCGGTTACGACAACGCCGTCGAGTTCGCGTGGGGGCTCGATCTCATCCTCGACGGCCTCGACCGGCTTCGACACGCCGGGTCCGAACGCGCGGATGCCCACCTGTAGTCCGCGCACGCCGGCAGCCAGCTTCCGCCAACACGGGATAGTCAGAGCACGAAGGGAACGAGCATCTTCGTGCCACTTCGGTACGGTGGATACGTCGTGGGAAATGTTGCGATGAGGTTCTTCTCCTCCACCGATGCGCTGTAGTAGAAGTACCCACCCAGTATCGCGACGATGATCAGGCCGATCAGGTTCGTCGCGAGCGCCGTGCCCAGCAGCGCGGCGAGCAGTCCCGAGTAGATCGGGTGGCGGACGAACCGGTAAGGGCCGGAGGTGACGAGCTCCGGCTCGGCCTTCTGGGTCATCGGCATCCCCCAGTTATGCCCGAGATGGACACGAGCCCAGATCGCCAACGCGATCCCGGACGCGAACACGACCGCCCCGAGCGCTCCGAGTACCGGGCTGTGCACGACCAGGCTCCCACCGCGGAAAACGCGGAGAAGCAGGATGACCGACAGAGCGCTGAGTCCATTCAGCGGGATCCGACGCCTGCTGGCTCTGCCCTCCTTCACGCCGAACGCGGACGCGAGCCAGTAGAACCAGAAGATGATCCAAGCGATGGCGATGGCGGTGTGCAGCTGCTGCATGTCGTCGACGGAGCTTTGGCTGGGAGTGCCCCCTTCGTGCCTACTTCGCGCGTTTCGTCTTCGGCTTTGTGAGCTTGTCGTCGACCGACACGGTCCGGGAGACGGGGCTGCCGCCGCGCGCGGACTGGTAGCTCAGCAGCGCCGTGACGCCCAGCCCACGCTCCTTCTCGAGCGCCTGCTTGAGCGCCTTGGTCGCGGAGGCACTCGGTGTGACCGTAAGAACGACGATTCCCGCCGCGGCGACTGTCTTGCGTATGTAGCCGAAGCGCACCGTCGCTGCACGGCACTTGCCCCTGAGCCTGACCTGACCCTTCTTGCACTCGATCTTCTTGGTGGCGGAGAAGACGCCGAACTTACCGTTGCGGAAGCTGAGGATCGCGGTGAAGGTGCCAGGGTCGCTGACCATGCCGGTGAACGTGATCGCGCCGGTCTTCTTGTTGACCCTCGTGCTGAGCACGCTGAAACTGCTGTTCGGCGCGCGGCTTTGATTCGGCTGCACGGGAGCGGCGGCGACGGTGACCTGGCGGGCAGTACTCGCCCCGGGAGAACCGTTGCAAAACGCCGTCTGCCCGGTGAAGACGAACGCGGTCGAGCAGCCTTCGTTGTCGGTGAGCGTGAGCGTCGCGGTGTACGTGGCAGGTGCCGTGTAGGTGTGGCTGGTGGTGGGCGAGGTCGTAACGAGGGTGCTGCCGTCGCCGAAGTTCCAGGCGTAGCTGGCCAGCGAGCCGTCCGGATCGACCGAGGCCGACGCGTCGAAGCTCGTCGGCTGGCCGAGCGTGGCGGATGTCGCGCTGAACGCGGCGAGCGGTGGCTGGTCGGGCGTGGTCGCGATCCCCTCGGGGTCTTCGCCGACGGTGATCGGCGTCCCCGGCGTGTTCGTCGCGATGTTGATCGGCGTGACGCTGGCGCCGTTCTCGTTGGTGACGTAGGCGGTCTTGCCATCGGGCGTGATCGCCACCGCGTAAGGGTGGCTGCCGACGGTGATCGGCGTCCCGGGCGTGTTCGTCGCGATATTGATCGGCGTGACGCTAGTTCCGCCGTCGTTGGTGACGTAGGCGGTCTTGCCGTCAGGCGTGATCGCGATCGCGTTGGGGTGGCTGCCGACGGCGATCGGCGTCCCCGGCGTGTTCGTCGCGATATTGATCGGCGTGACGGTACTACCGAGCTCGTTGGTGACGTATGCGGTAGCACCGTCGGGCGTGATCGCGATCCCCGCGGGGCCTTCCACGATCGTGATCGTCGACTCCGCCGTGTTTGTCGCTGTGTCGATCGGCGTGACGCCTTCGTCATCGGTTACGTAGGCGGTCTTGCCGTCAGGCGTGATCGCGATCCCGGAGGGGTTCTCTCCGACCGTGATCGGTTCCTCCGGCGTGTTCGTCGCGATGTCGATCGGCGTGACCCGGTTCACGCCGGTGCTGGTGGCGTATGCGGTGCTGCCGTCGGGTGTGATCGCGATCACCTCGGGGAGGTTCCCAATGGTGATCCCCGGCTCTACGGCGTTCGTCGCGATGTCGATCGGCGTGACGGCGGGGCTCATATAGTTGCCGACGTAGGCAGTGCGTCCGTTGGGCGTGATCGCGATCCCGACCGGGTTGCCCCCGACGACGATCGGTGTCCCCGACGTGTTCGTGGCTGTGTTGATCGGCGTGACCGTGCCCTCTCCGTCGTTGGCGACGTATGCCGTGCCGGCCAGCGCGGCCCGCGGTGTGAGCAGGCACGCCACACCAAGCAGCACCGCGATGAGCGAGGCCAGCAGCCGCCCGACACTCCCCCCGCCAGCGCGATTCGCCGTCGCATGCTCAGACACCACCTGCCAGGCTACTCTCACGCGGCATAGGTCTGCTGGACCACGACGCTGGCGAGGCGGTTGGCGGCCGGGCCGGAGCCCTCAGCCGATCTGCTCCGCCAGCTCGACGATGATCCCCTCCGGGCCGCGGACGTAGCAGAGCCGATAGCTGTCTTCGTAGCGCTCCACCTCGCCAACGAGCTCCGCGCCGCGGGCTCGCAAGCTAGCGACGATGGCGTCGATATCGTCGACTACGAATGCGACGTGGCGGATGCCCGGGGCGTTCGCCGGCGCTTGCCAGTCGCCGCCCGGGCCCGACGGAGCGTGAAACTTCGTCAGCTCGAGCCGTCCGTGGCCGTCCGGGGTCTCCACCATCGCGATCTCCGCCCGGACGCCCTCGAGCCCCACCACGCGGTCCACCCAACCGCCCTCGACTGGCCCCTCGCCCTGCAGCTTGAGTCCGAGTTCAACGAAGAACGCCGTCGCGGCCGCGAGGTCGTCCACCACGATGCCCACGTGCTCCATGCGCTGGATCCTCATGCGCTCGACGATAGCGACAGCGAAAGCGGGCGAAACGGCTCACGCGATGTGAACCTCGGGTGGGGCGCTCTTGGTATCGGAGAGATCGATCGTCACGTCGCCGAGCAAGGCCAGGGCGATCAGCTCCTCCTCAACGTCCCAAGTTTGCGCGCGCTTGCCTTTCCGTCGCACCGTGATCGCACTCACAGGTTCACCAGCGGGGTCACCGTGTCACTCGATGCGACGGTCGAGCTTTCGATTTCTGTCGATGCGCTCGTCCGTGGCAGGAAAGCCGCGGCGAGCACAACGCCGAGCAGTGCGGTGCAGCCAGCGACGAGCAGCGCAAGGTCCATTCCGTGCACGAACGCCATGCGGGCCGAAGCAAGCAGCACGCTCGAGTGGAGCTTGTGCGCGACCGCCACAGCGCCGAAGATGCTCCCACGAACAGCGCTCGCAGCCGACGCCGGGAGCGTGGATACATCCAGTCGAGTGAGGTAGGCGGAGCTGAGTACGCTACCCAGGACCGCCGTACCGAGTGGAACTTTGTTGATCGCCTGTAGCACCGCCGATCCGACTCCGCTCTGCTCCTCGGAGAGCTCGGAGAGCGCCGCGGATATCGACGTTGCCATAGCCAGGCCCATCCCGACCCCGACGATCGCCATCCACGCCGCGATGAAAGTTCCGCTGGAGCCCACGCTGGTGGCAGTCCCGATCAGCAAGCCCGCAGCGAGTGTCGCGAAGCCGAGGGCAACAGTGACCTTTGCGCCCACCAGATGAGCAATCGGAGCGGCGCTCACGGCGGCGAACAACAGCCCGCCGATCAGCGATAGTAGTCTCACGCCAGAGCCCATCGCGCTGGTCCCGAGCACACCCTGGAAGTACTGCGGCATCGTGAACAACACGCCGATCATCGCGAAAACCGCGACGGCGGCGAGGATCACGCCCCAGGTGTAGGAGCGCGAACGAAAGAGCACCACATCGACCAACGGTTGACGATCGGGCCGCTGGCTGAGCCGTGTCTCCCACGCGAGGAACAGGGCGAGGACGGTCACGCCGGCGATCATCTCCAGCAGAGCGGCCGGGGAGCTCCAGCCGTGCTCGCCCGCCTGAATCAGGCCGTAGACCAGCGCGACCAGACCAACCACGGATGCGCCCACTCCGACAAGATCGAGCCTTGGCCGCTCGTGTGCGCGAGCCTCGGGGAGCAACCTGAACGCGGCGAACAGGCCGACCAGGGCGACGGGCACGTTCAGCAGGAACACCCAACCCCACCAGTAGTTAGTCAGTATCCAGCCGCCGAGGATCGGGCCGATCGGCAGGGCGAGAAAGTTCACCGCCGCCCAGATCCCGATCGCCCTCGGGCGCTCCTGCTCACTAAAGAGCGTGGTGATCGCGGCGAGCGACATCACGATGATTCCCGCACCGGCAAAGCCGAGCAGCACCCGGGCGGCGATGAACTCGTCGCTAGAGGATGCCGCGGCGCACGCTGCGGAGCCGACGGCGAACAGCGCCAGGGAGTACAGCAGCACCTTCTTGCGCCCGTAGCGGTCGCCGAGCACGCTCGCCGGCAACATTGACGCCGCAAGCACGAGCAGATACCCCGAGGAGAACCACTGCAGATCTGACTCCGAAGCGTGCAGCGCACCGGCGAGCGTCGGCAGCGCCACGCTTAGGACCGTGCCGTCCAGTCCCACAGCCAGAACAGCCAGGTTCAGCGCGCCAAGCGCCCACCAGCGGCGGGCACCCAGGCCCCGAGCGTCAACAGCGGCGGGGCTCATGGATTGCGTTCGCGAAAGGCTGGTGGTTCTGTCGCCATGAACCACGCGCCACTCGAGGTCTTCTCCGGAGCGACCGCCTCTCGCGCGACGGACATCAGCCCCCGATTCGGGCTAGCTCGATCGACACCACGAGGGACCAGGTGATCGACGACAGGTAGTAGAGCCGCTCGATGAGGCCGAAGATGCGCTGGAGCCGCAGGCCCGCGATTGCGATCCCCGTAGCGATTGCGGTTCCGGTGATCACCCAGGGTAGCCAGCCGTCGAGGAGCCCCTTTACTGATGACCAGGCGGCCTCGTGTCCGAGGGTCCCACCGAGGTTTGAGGCGGCGACGGCGATTGACGCGAAGATGGTGATCGCCAGCACCATGTGGATGGTCCCCTTGACGGTCTGGAAGCGGCTGCCGGCCTGGTCGGTGGGAAACAGCGGGATGAGAAGACGCGCGGCACCAGACAGCAGAAGCATCGCGATGGTTAGCGTCGGCTTTGACGGAGCGGAACGGGCGAGCGCGATCGCGAGCGCAAAGCCGGACACCGCGCCCGCAGTGGTGAACACCCAGAACCAGGCGCGGTAGCGGCCGATCGCGTAGTCGCTGACGGCATCACGAATCGGGTCATAGCCGGTAGGAAGAAGGTGCAGCAGCAGAAGAGCAACAGTCCCGATGGCCATCGAGACGGCTGCGAGGATGCTCAGCGCTTCAACCAACACGATCTCCTTCGAGTCGACTCGACGTGTCGCATCGGCTGCTCAGCGCCCCGCCGGTTCGGCCGCCACTGGCAAGCTCATGCCAGCGCAGCTACCGCGATGGCCGGCTCCGAGCCGCCGCGGACTTCGCTTCCTTCGAGCACCACCTTCAGTGCGGCCGTGCTCGATGCGTTAGCAAAGGTGTCATAGGCGCTCATCGTGTCCTCGAGCGCGAAGCGGTGCGTCGCGAACACTGTCGGATCAAGGCGGCCGTCGGCGACCAACTTCATCAGCTGGGGGATAGTTTTGGTGTCGACCAGTCCTGTGGTGATCGTCACGTCGCGGGTCCATAGCTTCTCGAGGTGAAGGGTGGCGGGGTGGCCGTGCACGCCGATGTTCGCCACGCGGCCGCCCGGACGGATCAGCTGACACGCCAGCTCGAACGTATCGGGCACGCCAACTGCCTCGAGCGCGACGTCAGCGCCGAGTCCGTCTGTGAGCTCCATAATCCGGGCAAGTGCGTCCTCGCGGCCGTTGTTGATCGCCGTGTCGGCTCCGAACTTCCGCGCGCTCTCCAAGCGGCTGTCAGCGAGATCGACTGACACAATCCGCCCTGGTGTATAGAGCTGCGCGGTGAGTATCGCCGCAAGGCCGATCGGGCCAGCGCCGACGATAGCCACGACATCTCCTGGTGAGACCTTGCCGTTGAGCACGCCAACCTCGTAGGCGGTCGGCAGGATGTCAGCGAGGAACAGGACCTGCTCGTCGCTGAGCTGCTCGGGCACCTTGAAGACCGAGTTATCGGCAAACGGAACGCGCGCATACTCCGCCTGCAGCCCGTCTATCAGATGACCGAAGATCCAGCCGCCGCCGCCGAGGCACTGTCCGTAGCGGGCTTCCTTGCAGTAGCGGCAGCGTCCGCAGGCGCTGATGCATGAAAGGAGCACGCGGTCTCCGACCGCCACCGTGCCCACGCTGGCGCCGATCTCCTGCACGGTGCCGACAGCCTCGTGGCCAAGCACTGTGCCGGGTGTCGTCTCGGGCACGTCCCCCTTGAGGATGTGCAGATCTGATCCGCAGATCGTCGAGGTGTCGATCCGCACCACGATGTCGGTCGGATCGATGATCGTGGGGTCAGGCACGTCATCCCAGCCGCGCTGGCCTGGGCCGTGATAAACGAGAGCCTTCATGCTGATCTCCAATCTCTGGTGTGGCACAAGTTGTTGTGCAGCGACTCCGACATGGGGCAAGCCATCACGAGGGAGCACCTACCAGCTCCGGACTGGGTCTCGGCGCCAGCAGCTCCTCCTCGGTCGGGGTCCGCTGTGCGTGGCGGAAGCCGAGGCCGACGAGCCCGAGCATGACCAGCGCCAGGATGAAGGAGGCGATCGAGCCGATCAGCATGATCGTGCCGATCTTCGAGAAGCCGTATGCCTCGAGCAGGAGGCCCCGTAGGGTAGTGCCCTGGAAGGAGGTCGTCTCAAGTGTTGCGAGTTTGGTATTGGTCGGTTCGGCGCGTGCCGCGGTGCTGATCTTTGAGTAGATCCCTCCGTATGGCATCTCGGCAAGGTGTTCGGCGATGAAGTGGTCGGCGTAGGCCTCGGCCTGTGGACCGGAGAGCAGCTGTTGCCCGGAGTACTTCTCCAGGTAGGGGATCATCGCGGGGGTGATCTCGGTACCGGCCTTTGCCGTGGCGAAGGCCGCCTTGGGCGGGAAGAAAATGTCCTGAGCGGCGAGCTGGTTGTGGACGTTGTTGTGGTCGTAGCTGTAGCCCCACATCAACAGCCCGCCTGCCACGATCAGGACGACTACGAGGACCAGCCCGACGGCGCTGGTGAGAACATCAAAGACATTGCGGCGCATGGGGCGGCTCCTGTCGGTGGGTGTACACGACAAGATCCTTTGTCGTGTGCTCCCGGCCGAAGATTGGAGCCGGTGACGCGCATGCCAGCCGAGGGTAAAGGCTTAGCCAACACGCACTCTATCACCGCCCGACCTCCTCCACGGGCGCTCGCGGCGCTACCCCTTCGCGAAGTTGTAGCGACGGGCTTGTCGGGTCATCGTGATGCTTCGTTAGCGCGCTCAACTAGGAGCCGGAACCCGCTCTGCATCAGATCATCGTTCGCACCGCGAGCACAAGGACATTCGCGGTTGCACGGCCCGCGACGGGTGTGCGTCCCAGGTGCCGGCTGAGCCGCCCTGGGTTTGGCGGGGACGGGGATCTGCCAAACCCAGGGCAGCTCAAGGCGAGCCCGAGGACGCCGGCCCGCGAAGGCTATCCGTGCCGTCCAGAGACCGTGGAATCAACCATCCAGTCACTGAGAGCTGTCACGCCGACCCTGCGCGACCAGCTCGTTAGTGTTGGCCATGATCTGGAACAGCGCGATGCAGATCTCGAGCACGAGACGGGCGAATCCCAGCATGAACAGCGCGATCACGGGCGCGACTATCAGCAGCATCACGACGCCCAACGCGGCGCTCTCGTGAAACCCGAGCAAGATGTAGAGGAGCGCGAGCAGACCCACCCAGATCATCGTCAGCACGTAAACCGCCCGCACCAGCTTTGTCCCGACCATCGACGTGAACGACACGTCGAACAGTGACGCCAGGAAGCCCTGCTGAGTGAGTGACGCGGGATGCTCGCGGATGCCCGGCGGCAACGTCGCGTGCGGCGGCGATTGCGCCTGACCCGCACCCGCTGGCTGCGCCTGCGAGCCGGTCAGCGCTGTTCCGCAGTGCACGCAGAACGCCGACCCGGAGGCGTTTGGCTGTTCACAGCTCGCACAGGTGAGGGTAACGTCGGTCATCGATCCCATTCCTCCAAATCGCTCTCCCGGTTGGCGCGCCTGAGTGTACAGACTCGAATGCGGCAAAGGACAATACAGCATGAGGCGACTATTCCAGGAAATGGTGGATGTTGTACGATTGCGGCCCGTCGGGCCGGCGGCGTGCGGCGGGGGCTGCGCGCATACTGCGCAATTTGCCGTCATCACAATGAACCCCGGAGAGGACACGAAGCCAGCTGAGCATTGCCCGGCATGCGGCCAGCGATTCGGGGCGGACGATCGCTTCTGCGGCGCGTGCGGCGCCATACGCCCGGCGAAGCCCGTCATGCCCGCCACCGCCGTTGAGCGCATGCGGCTCGGCTGGCATCCCGCGAGCTGGTCAGCCGGCGTGATAGGCGCGATCGTACTGGCAGTGGCTGCAGCCGTGGCGGCGGGCGCGTTCGTCGCGGTGTCCAGCTCGAGTGGCCACCATTCGAGCACGCCCGCGAGCGTTGCGCCGGCAACTCAGCCAGAACCCGCCGGCGAACCGACACCCACCGACAGTCAGACGGAAACTGAAACGAGCTCCACCGCCACTACACAGACTGAAACCTCGCCCCCGCAGGCAGCCGAACCGCTGGCGACGCTCAACGGCTACTGGGCGGACATTCAGGCGCACAACTTCGCGGGGGCATGGGCATATCTGGCACCCGGTGCCGTGGAAATGACTGAAGAACAGTTCATATCCAGCGAGCAGGGTGCGCACATCAGCGATGTGAAATTCCACGGGAGCGTGAGCTCGAACTCGGGAGCGTCGGCCACAGTGGCAATCGTTTCACTGATTACCCACGATAAGCAGTTTGGCTGCCGCACGTGGACAGGTTCGTATGAAATGACGGAAAACGAAAGCGGCTGGCAGATCGCGCATGCCAACCTGAGCCCCAGTCCGTGCTCCGGCTGAGAGCTCGACTGCTTGCGGCGGCAGTCCCGATAGCGATGGCCACGGGCACGGTGGTACTGGCAACCGTCGTCGTCGAAGGCCGCTCGCGGCGGGCATCTCGCGCAGCCGCGCCCGAGCCCGCGCACGCGAGCTCGCCCTCGGACCCACGCCATGCGTCGGGGGAGAAGCAGCGGCGAGTGGCAGGCGGACGCTCGGCGAGCGCACCGCCTGCCGGCGGTAGATCGCTCGTGAGCCGGCTGTCGCTGTGGCAGCTCGCCGGTCAACGCATCGTTTACGCATACACGGGCCTTACGCCGCCGTCGTCTCTGCTCGAACGAATCCGCGCTGGCGAGGCGGCCGGCGTGATCTTCTTCGCAGCCAACATCGCCAGTCCCGCGCAGCTGCGCGCGGTCGTCGCTCGTCTGCAGGCTGCCAGCACGGCGAGTGCCGTGCACGAGCCACTGCTGATGATGACCGACCAGGAGGGCGGTCTGGTGCGACGCCTACCGGGCGCGCCCGAGCTCTCCGAGCGCCAGATCGGCGAAGCCGCCGATCCGCTCGCGCTTGCCGGCCAAGCGGGGCAGGCGACCGGCCGGGAGCTGGCGGCTGCCGGAATCAACGTCAATCTTGCTCCCGTGCTCGACGTGTATAGGCAGGCAGGGGACTTCATCGACGAAGCGCAGCGTTCTTACAGCATGGACCCGCGTACCGTGGCCAGCCTGGGTGGGGCGTTCATCGGTGCCCAACAGCGCGTGGGGGTGGCCGCCACCGCCAAGCACTTCCCCGGCTTGGGGGCCGCTGAAAGCGGGCAGGACACCGACGAGCGCGCTGTCACACTCGGGCTGCCGCTGCGCGAACTGCGGGGCGTGGACGAGCTTCCGTATCGCACGGCGATAGCTGCGGGAGTGCGCCTGGTGATGACCTCGTGGGCCGTGTATCCGGCGCTGGATCCCGCGCTGCCGGCAGGCCTGTCGTCGAGGGTGATCGGAGGCGAGCTGCGCGGGCGGCTGGGCTTCCATGGAGTGACCGTCACCGACGGGCTGGCGGCAGGGGCGCTCGCGCGTTTCGGCGCGATCCCCCAACGCGGCGTGTTGGCGGCGCGCGCCGGCGCCGACCTGCTGCTGTGCTCAGCGCTGAGAGTCGAGGACAACACCCCTGCCGAGGGCGTGTCCGTGCTCGAGGCGCTCGCGCGTACGCTCGCGGGCGAGCCGCGCGAACGGGCTAGCGCCGAACACGCGGCCGAACTGGTGCTTAAGCTGCGCGCCGCTCTCAGCCCGCGCTGAGCTCGCGTGGCCGCTCAGCCACGCGCGGCGATGAGGCGCGCTGTGGATTGCAGTCCACATTGAAGATCGCTCGCCTGCCGCCGGAGAGCACTTCCACGTAGATCAGGTCCGTCACCTGCTGCTCGGAGCGCAGACCCATGAGCACGGCCGGCTTGACCAGCTGCTCCTCCACACGCTGCACCGTGCGCGTGTACTGCGTGCTGCGACCGAACGCCTCGCTGTACGAGCGGCCGGTGCTGCTCGACGCGCTCACCGACGCCACGGTGGGCAGGCCGACCGTGGCCTGCAGCGACGTGGACTCTTCGCGGCCGTGGGTCTCGGTCAACGACTCGCTCTCGCTGAACTGCTCCTGCACCATCGCCCAAATGTGTTCGTTACCGATGAAGCCGCTGGCCTCGTCGGCCTCGTGGGGATTGCCCAATCTCAGGAAAGCAGCGGCAGCACCGCCGGTGCCCAGGAGGTCGATCGCATGCTGTTTGAGGCTCTCGAAGAGCAGCACCACGGTGAGCTCCCGCTGTTCGGCCTGCGCCAGCAGCGATTTCAGTGGCCGCTGCTCAATGCGGTCGGTGCCGAGCACGATCAGCACGTCCACCCCGGCGCGGCCACGCTGCACGCGGCGAAGCATCAGCTCGAACAGCAGATCCGTCGAACGTTCGCGCGCGAGACTGTCGACCCGCTTGTCGACGCCGACGACGAACAGGTCCGGCTGCGCGCCCGCGGGAGCGTGCGGGTGACCGTTGCCGGCGGCGATCGCGTCGCCCGAGACCGAACCCTCGAGCCCCTCCATGTCCCTCAGCGCGCGCTCGATACGCACCACGCGCTCGATCGTGGCCGCGTGCGTCGAGGACGATCCGGCGAACGTGCCGAGTAGGCGGTGGCGCTCGTGCTGTGTGAGCCCGTCGGAGCCGCCGCCAGCCGTGTCCGTGTGCGCGACCGCCAGCAGTGCACTGCGCAGGCGCGCGATCGTCACTGGCCCATCGGCATCCAGACAGTCTGCGACCTCGCGGATCACCTCCTGGTCTTCGGTGCGCTCCTGCCGCGAGGTGGCCTGGTCGCGCTGAGCGGCGTGCAGAACCTCGGCCAGAATCGAGCTCAGCTCAGGCCAATCGCACTCCCCGAGCAGGTCGATCGCGCCACCGGCGCCCCCGAGCACGGACTCGTGCACTGTGAAGCCCGCGTCGCGACTCATATTGCAGAGCACGTCCGCGGTCACGCGAGGCGACAGGTCGCAAATCGCCACACGCTTGCCTTCACCCAGCAGCGACGCTCCCAGCGTCGCGAGCATCGCGGTCCACGCGTCGGCTGTGCCGCCAAACGCGCACGTCATGCGCGCGCTCTGCGAGAGCGCAACCGGATACCACACGTCGATCGCATCGAGGCGACGCTGCCGCTGCGCATCGTGTTCTTCGATGCGCTTCTTCCAAGCCGCCATCGCTTGCTGGTATCTCGCCTGCGCGGCCACCAGCTCCTTGGGGTCCACCACCAAGTCGTCGTCTCTGTACAGCGTCCTGCGCCAGAGCAGGAAGGCAATAACCGGCAGCACCAGGTAGGGCGCCAAGAAGCCGACGAACGCGACGATCGCGGGAATCAGCGGCGAGCCGTCGTCGCGGACCTGCTTGCCCATGACCGACACGCGCGAGAACCGCAGCCAAACACGCGTCAGCCGGAAGGCGACGATCGCAGCCAACACGTTCACAAGAATGACTGCAAGTACCGCCACCCCGTGCGCTTCGCCGACCGAGAAGGCGCCCAAGGTTGAGTCCAGGATCAGCACCGCCGCCGCGGTCGCGGCCCCAGCGCCAGCCGCCCGCGGCACACCTTCCGCCTGCGCGCGCGTGACCGTCCGCACCTCCTCCATCGACGGCTGCGCGTCGTGCTCCTCGCTCTCCTCCGGAAGCTTCGGCGGAACGTATGCGTAACCCCAGCGGGCGGGCGGCGAGAACAGGCGTGCGGGGACGTCGCTGTCCCCGGCCACGCTCGTCATGGCAAGCCGGCGGCCGCCACGCCCGGCACGATGTCCCCTTGTCGGACCAATTCAGCAGTACGATATACGAGCGTTACCGGGCCCGACCCTGCCCGACCCTCGGCACGCTCGCTAACTGTAGTTCCTAGGCACTGTTCATCCGGGCCTCGTTGGAGGCTGAGGGGCGCTCAAGCATCTCATTCTCGCTGCGGTCCTTCTGCAGTCCGTTTTCGCTGTCGCTGCGGTCCGCTTGCGGTCCCACGACCACCGAACAGCCCCGAAATGGCGCGAAATCCTCAACGCCGATCTCCGAATTTGCTGGGATGTTCGCCCACCTTCGCAAATTTCTGCAGACAATTGTCTGATCGAGGACAGGATTTGAACCTGCGACCGCCCGGCCCCCAGCCGGAGGGATGGGGTGCCGCTCAGTTGCTAGAGCCCGTGTTTGTTGAGTTTTCTGCCGTTGAGCGCTTCTGAGTTTTGCTCAATTTGTTCCCCAAATTGTTCCCCAACCGGAGGCGCACTGCGATTGCCTCGCCGGCCAGCCGGCACTCCGCGCGCAAGCGCTCCAGCTCCCGGAAAGCCCGCGGACCCTCGTCATGAGCCTCGCGCTCGATCAGCGCACAGCCGCTCAAGTCGCCTGGTGTGGCCCGTGTCATGCGGCCAGCCTCCGATCGGAGCATGACCCCGCCCTCGCGGTTGGGTTTGAGTCTCGATGGAGGCCACGAGCTCTGCGACCTCGCGCTCGTGTGCGGCGCGCTCCTCGTCGGTCGGGAACGCCTCGGCAAGCAGTTCCGCGAACGCTGCGCTTTCCTTCGATCGATACATATGATGCCTTCTGTCTGAGAACCAGCCGATCGTAGCACGAGGGCTATCGGGCATCCTGTCCACTGGCGGTGGGCTGATCCTTGGCCGCTGGCTCGCCCGCTAGACGTTCGCTCAGCCTCTCCAGCTGCGGGCGCAAGGTCGGTAGTTCGTGCTCGACCACGTCCCATACGAGCGCGATATCTACTCCGAAGTATTCGTGGATGAGCTTGTCGCGCATCCCGGCGATCTGCCGCCACGGGACGTCGGGGACGAGAGCGCGCATGTCGTCTGAGATGCCCTTGACGGCCTGCCCGATGATCTCGATGTTGCGGATGACGGCATCCTGGGTCTTGCCGTCTGCGAAGAATGCCTCGCGGCCATCGACCGTGTAGCTCTGGATAGCGTCGATCGCCGCGATCGCGTGGAGCAGATAGGCGCGCTCGTCCCTCACAGGGCTACGGCGTCCGCGTAGATGCGCTCGCGTAGAAACGGGCTCACGCCGCCCTCGCTGAGCACATCGACATGAGTGCCAAGCAGATCTTCGAGGTCTTGCCAAAGACCGACGAGGTCGACCAGGCTGCGACCCGGTTCCATCTCGACCAGTAGATCGACATCGCTCGTAGCGGCGGTTTCGCCACGCGCGGTTGAACCGAACACCCGGACGTTACGGGCGCCGTGCTCGGCGGCGCACCCAAGGATTTCCTGTCGCCTGAGGCGCAGCCGACGAAGGTCGAGTTGGGCGGACTCGGAACTCATGCCAACGATCACGTTATCGATGTCGGCTGCGCCCCAGGCTCCGTGAACGCCTCGTTGACCATCTGGACCTCACGCTCCGATGGCGCGTAGTGGGCATAGATCTGCGTCGTCTTACTGTCCGCGTGCCCGAGGAACTCCTGGATCGTGCGCAGTGGCTGCCCCGAAGCAGCCAGGCGAGTGGCGAACGTGTGGCGCAGGTCGTGGAACTTGATCTCCCGGACACCAGCCGCGCGACAGACGCCCCCCAGCCCTTCCCAGCATCCAACCGCGTGTCTATCGGGGAGACAGGATTTGAACCTGCGACCGCCCGGCCCCCAGCCGGGTGCGCTACCAGACTGCGCCACTCCCCGTGGCCAACAAGCGGGCGACGGGAATCGAACCCGCCCTAGAAGCTTGGAAGGCTTCTGTGCAGCCACAACACTTCGCCCGCACGCCCTCGCCTCATCCTACCGCCGCTCCTCCACCGGCACCTCCCCCGCCTCGTCCGCCAGCCCCGCCGGAGGCCACGGCCCGCACCAGTTGTCCCGCGCGCCGTCGAGCGTGATCGTCGACCCGTTGAACGCCCGCCCGAGCGGCGAGGCGAGCAGCGCGACGAGCCATGCGTGCTCGCTGGCCTCGCCCAGCCGCTGGAGCGGCACCGTGCGCGATGCCCCCGCGCGTACGGTGGCCGGGTACTTGGCGAGCACCTCCGTGTCGAAATGACCGGCCGCCACGGCCGTCACAACGACCCCCGCCTCCCGCCAGCGCCCCGCGAGTTCCCGCGTTAGCGCCTCAACCGCGGCCCGCGCGGCCCCCGAGTGCGCCATCCCGGGCATGCCGTGGTGAGGCGAGAGCGTGATGTTGACGACCGTCCCCGCGCCGGCCGGCCCGAGCGCCAGCTCGAACGCGGCCTCGGCCATGTTGAGCGTGCCTTCGACGTTCAGCCGCCACACCGCGCGCCAGCCCCTAGGGGCGATCAGCTCGGCCGGGCTGAAGAACTGCCCGCCGGCGTTGTTGACCAGCAGGTCCAGCCGCCCGCGACGCTCGAGCGTGGCGCGCACGAGCCGCTCTGCCTCCGCACGCTCGCGCACGTCGCCAGTCAGCCAGTCGACATCCCCACCGTCGCCGCCCGGCGTATCGCCACCCGCAGCGTCGCTGCCCGCAGCCTCACCCCCCGCAGCCTCGCCGCCCACCGCCTCGCCGCCCGCAGCCTCGCCGCCCACCGCCTCGCCGATCTCGGCGGCCGCCTCCGCCAGCACGTCCTCGCGCCGCCCGACGATCGTCACCGCCGCCCCGCAGCGCGCCAGCTCCAGCGCGGTGGCCTTCCCCAGCCCGGTGCCTCCGCCCGTCACCAGCGCCACCTGCCCGCGCAGCATTCCCGGCGCGAACACCTCCGACTGGCCCTCACCGGCGCCCATGGCGAGCGATCATAGGCGCCCGCCGCGCGTCCGTCCCCGAACAGGTCTAGGGTTTTGTGTGTGTCCCACCGGCCGCTGGTCTTCGTTTTCGGGCTCACCGTCGGCGACTACCTGCTGTGGAGCTGGTCGTCGAGCGGCAACCACGCCGTGCTCGCGCTGGTTTCCGGGCTGACGCTGCCACCCCTCGCCGCGGTGTGCGCGTGGCAGCTCGCGCTGGGGCTCGCCCGCCTGATCGCCGGCGCCGCCCGCCGACCGAGCGCAAGGCCCGGCGCGAGCGCGAGGCCCGGCACGCGCACGAGCACGAGCGCCACCGTGGCCGCGTCCGTGCCCAAGGACACGCTCAGCTCGGGGGGACCCTCCGACACGGCGTCCCGCACGCTGGCGGCTTGAGCAGATCGCCTCCAGCCGGCCGGACCCCGGCTCCAGCCAGTGGATGACGGCCACAGGCGCTCGCTCCCCGGCTCCCGGCGCTTGCACGTGCTGCTGGCGGCGCTCGTCCTGCTGCTCGCGGCGATGGCGCTCGCGGCCTACCTGTACGAGCGCAACCGCACCGGCAGCATCTACCATCCACACGCGCGCTTCATAGCCCAGCCGGCGCCGAAGCTGCCGGCACGCGGCCCCAGCCGCTTCGCGTGGCCGATATATGGCTACAGCAAGGAACACACGCGCTTCTTCCCGGCGCCGGGGGACGTGCACGCGCCGTTCAAGCAGGTGTGGGTGCACGGCAACGGCGCGCTGCTGGAGCTCCCGCCGGTGATGTACGGCGAACTCATCTTCCAGCTCGCCGACGACGCCGTGCTGACCGCGCTGAACAAGCACACCGGGCGCGTCGTGTGGTCACGGCGCCTGGGCCAGCAGTCGGCCTCATCCCCCGCGGTGACCGCCAACACCGTGTACGTGACGATCCTCTCCAGCGGCCATCCGCGCAGCCCGGGCCGCGTGATCGCGCTGAACAGCGCCAACGGCGCGGTCCGCTGGTGGCGCGCCCTGCCGAGCCCCAGCGAGTCCTCGCCGCTGCTCGACGACGGGCGTGTGTTCTTCGGCACCCAGAGCGGGCTCGTGTACGCGGTCAACGACCGCACCGGCGAGGTCGTCTGGACCTACAAGGCGCCCGCCGCGGTCAAGGCCAGCCCGACGCTATCGGGCGGCGTGCTGTACTTCGGCGACTACTCCGGTCACCTGCAGGCGATCTCCGAGCAGACCGGGCGGCGGCTGTGGGTGAGCAGCTCCGAAGGCGCGCTGCTCGGCAACGGAACGTTCTACTCGACCGCCGCGGTCGTCTACGGGCGCGTGTTCCTCGGCAACACCGACGGGCGCATCTACGCCTACGACGCCTTCACCGGCAAGCTCGACTGGGCGGTGCAGACCGGCGACTACGTGTACTCCTCGCCCGCCATCACCAACGCCCCCGGTCTCGGCCCGACGCTGTACATGGGCTCCTACAACGGCACCTTCTACGCGCTCAACGCGCGCTCCGGCCACGTCAGCTGGCGCTTCAACGCGCACGGGCGCATCTCAGGGTCGGCGACGATCATCGGGCGCACCGTGTACTTCTCCGACCTCGGCCGCCACCGCACCTTCGGCCTGGGCATCTCCACCGGACGCGTGCTCTTCGAAAAGGACACCGGCGCGTTCGACCCGGTGATCAGCGACGGCACCGACATCTACCTGACGGGCGTCACCGGCCTCTACGCGCTGGCGCCGCTGCACGAACCGCCGCTCGCAAATGCCCGCGACAGCGAGAAGCGCGCGGTCACGACGGCCGTGCCCCGGGCACGCAGCCGCACGGCCGTCCACCCTGCGGGCGCCGGCGCCACACAGCCGTCTCCACGCGCGATCGTGAAGTAGCGGGTGAAGTGCACGCGCACGAGGAAGCTGCCGGGCGAGCGCGCGCTGAGGGTGAACGAGTCGTGTGCGAGCGCGGTCAACCGCCCGGGACCGGATGCGATTGGCGTGGGCGCGAGCACGCGGAAGACGCGCCAGTGGGCGCTCGCGAAGACCTCGCGCAGGTACGGCAGCCCCCCACGAATCAGACGGCCCTCGCCGGCGCTGGAGGGATCGAGCGCCACGTCGGGTAGCGCGACATATGACACCGCCTGCTCGTGCAGCCAGCGCTTGTAGCTAGCGGCGTTCAGGCTGTGGCCGATCAGCACGCCGTCGTAGCGGGTTTCCATCTGCTTCTCCCATCCGCGCGCGAGCGACACGTGCGCAGCCAGCAGCGCGGCCTCCCATTGCGAGCGCGTCAGCGGCACCTCCACGCGCACCGGTTCGGCCGGAGGCGCGCCGACGCGGTCGAGGAAGCGCTCGACCGGCGCGTAGTAGGCGGCGCTCGTCGCTTCGCTGCCCGCCACCGCAACCGTCTCACGCACCGGCCCCCACACCACCCACACCGCGATCGCGCACAGCGCCAGCACAGCCACCGGCGTCATCCTCGTCCGCAGCCGCTCGCACAGCAGCAGCGGCCCCGCGAGCAGCACCGCGTAGCGCTCGACGTTGCTGCCGATCGGCGAGTGCACCGCCAGGCACGCAAGGCACGCGAGCAGGTACACCAACGCGCCGATCCGCAGAACCCGCGCCGAGCGTGGCAGCGCGCACAGGAACGCGAGCACGATCAGCGCGGTCGCGGCAAACGACAGGATCGGGTAGGGCTCGTAGCCGCCTTCGGGGAACAGCACCACCAGCGCCAGTACGAGCACCGCGGCGGGACCGGCGAGCGTCAACAGCGCCCGCGGCGAGCGCCGCGCAAGCGACAGCGTCAGCGCCGCCAGCCCCAACAGCGCGCCGGCGACCGGGCTGGCCGCCGTGCACAGCATCGCGAGCACGCCCGCCGCCAACATGCGCCCGCGCGTGACCGCCAGCAAGGCGCCGAGCGCCAGCGGCACGCCCAGTGCGAACGTCGTGCGCCCGCTCCACACGTCGCCGAGCGCCGCCACCGCGAACCACACCGTCCCCCAGCGTGCCGCCCGGCCGTAAGCAGCGTGCGCGAGCCGCGCGAACAGCAGGCTCGACGCCAGCACCGACACCGCGCCCAGCAGCCGGATTCCCAGCAGCTCCGCCAGCGGCGGGTACAGCAGGCTGTAGCCGGGCAGCTGGTGGCCGGCGTACCAGTTCTCGTCCCACACCGCGAACCCGATCTGGCGGAACAAGTCGACGCGGTAGACCTGCGCGGCGAGATCCGGCGTGCGCGGGTCGACCGCCAGCCACAGCGCGATCAGCGCGGCGGTCAGCGCCACGAGGCCAAGCGTGTCCGGTTCAGCGGCCGCGCGCCCCAGCCATCGGCGGGACTTCGAGCGCGCGAGCGACCCTGAAGTGGCTGTGCTGCTCCCGGGCACGCCAGGATAATGACGGCCATGACCACCGGGACAGCCGCCAACAGGCGCGCGCGAGCGACGAGGACGGCGCTGGCGCTCAGCGCCATCTGCGCCGCGATCGCCGCCGGCGGCTGCGGCACGAGCAGCCCGCGCCCGCTGAGCGCCGGCTCGCTCGCCGAAGCGCAGACCTTCCCGTACTTCCGCGTGTACTGGGTCGGCCCGAGCTTTGACGGCAACCACCTGGCCGCGGCCGACGGCCTGAAGGGCTACGTGTCCACCGTCGGGGACAGCGTCTACTACGGGGACTGCGTCCAGAGCAAAGGCATCTTCGGCGGCGGCAGCTGCCAGCTTCCGCTGCAGGTCACGACGGTCGTCTACGCGCTGCACTCCAACGCCACGCTCGGCTGGCAGTACAACACGCTCGTGCGCGGGGTCCCCGCGACCGTCTACGACGACGGCCATTCGATCGAGATCTACACCGGCAGGCTCGCGATCGACATCTTCTCCGACACGTTCGCCCACGCGATGCAGGCGATCGGCGAGCTGCGCCCGCTGAACGCCCCCGGCTCCGCCGCCGGCAGCCTGCCCGCGCCGGTGTACTGCCCCGGCCTGTCCGGTCCGGTGGACGCGGGGCTGGCACGCGTGCTGGCAAACCTGCCCGGCCAGGTCTGCCAGCATACGGCCGCCGAGCAGGCGTACATCAAGCAGGTCGGCGCCCGCTAGCGCAAGGAGCCGCGGCGGCGGGGACGCTCAGCTGGGGAGCACCGGGGTGAGCGGCTTTCCCAGCTCGCGACGCAGGCTGAGGAATGCGAGCGACCCGATCACGGCGGGAACCCACAGCGAGATCGCGCGGTAGATGATCACCGCCGCGATCACCGCCGAGCCCGGGCGCACGTGAAACAACAGCAGCATCCCGACGAGCCCGCCTTCGACCGCCAGAAAGCCGGCGGGCACGGGAAGCGAGTTGGCGATCATGCCGACCAGATAGGCCATCGCCACCACCCACAACGACGGCGCGTGCCCGAGCGCGGCCAGACACGCGTACAGGACGAGGTTGTCGAACAGCCAGTAGCCGACCGCCCCCAGCAGCCTCAAGTCGTGCTCGCGGATCAGCGCCAGCGCGTCCTGCACACCGCCGCCGATTGCGATCAGCACGACCGCCATGCGCCCGCCCCGGCCCTCGCGGCGGGCGGCCGCCCGCCGTGCCCATGCGGCCGCCGCGAGCGTTCCCACGATCATCGCCAGCGCTACTGCGGCCGGCAGTAGCGTCAGCAGGGCGTCGCGCGAGCCGGGGATCACACCCAGCCACATCGGCACGCCGATCACGATCACCGCGGCCACGTTGACGACGCTCGTGAGCACGAAGATCAGCACCGAGCGCTTGGCGATCCGCTCGGCCGAGATGCCCTTGCTGCGCAACACCCACGCCCCCAGCGCGATTCCCGCCAGGCCGCTGACCGACACGACCGAGTTGACCGCGAGCTCCGCCAGCGACAGGCGCGAGCTGAGGCTGCGCCCGAGCCGGCCGAAGACCAGCCCGAACAGCACCACGTAGCCGAGACACGAGAGCACCTCGAGCACGACCCCCGCGACCGTCCACGCGGGGCTCGCATGGGTGATGCGGTCGGCGGCGGCGTCCAGGCTGGGGACGCTGAACAGCAGCGCCGCGACCAGCGCGAAGAACACAGCGAGGCTGACGATGCTGTTGCGCAGCGTGCGCGACTGGGCCGCGAGCTCGTCGCGCTCTATCTGCTCGCCGGCGATCGGGCGGTCCTCAGCGATCGTGCTCCCCCCTCGCGATTCTTAGCATTCTCTTCGCTCTTCCTTACTCGCATACCCCGGACACCAGTCACGCTAGCCTGATAGTTGCCCGCTTCCGTCACAACCCGTCGCCGAGCACGGCGCGGACGAACCGGAGGGGCAGCCCGACAATGGCCGAGCAGGCACGCATACTGGTCGTCGACGACGAGCCCGCCGTGCAGAACGCGCTGCTTCGAGCGCTGACGCTCGAACACTACGACGTGGCCAACGCGAGCGACGGGCGCGAGGCGCTCGAGCGGTTGGGCACGACGGCGTACGAGGCGATCATCCTCGACATCGCGATGCCGCGCATGAACGGGCTGGAAGTTTGCACGCGCCTGCGCGAAGGCGGCGACACGACGCCGGTGCTGATGCTGACGGCTCGCGGCGAGGTCGACGACCGCGTCGCCGGCCTGGACGCGGGCGCGGACGACTACCTGGTCAAGCCGTTCGCGCTGCGCGAGCTGCTCGCGCGGGTGCGCGCGCTGTTGCGGCGCGCGAGCGAGGAGGACGGCGCGCAGGAGACCCTCGTCTTCGAGGACCTGCACCTGGACCTGCGCGCGCACGAGGCTTGGCGCGGCGAGCGGATGCTGACGCTGACGCGCACCGAGTTCCTGCTGCTCGAGCTGTTCATGCGCCACCCGCGCCAGGTACTGACGCGCTCGACGATCTTCGAGAGCGTGTGGGGCTATGACTTCGGGTCGAGCTCCAACTCGCTCGGTGTGTACATGGGCTACCTGCGCCGCAAGACCGAGGTCGGCGAGGAGCCCCGCCTGTTGCACACGGTGCGCGGGGTGGGCTACGTGCTGCGCACGCAGTCATGAGCTTTCGTCGGCGCATAGCGATCGCGTCTGCCGCCGCGGTGGCGATCGCGGTGGTGCTGGCGTCGGTGCTGATCTACGCGCTCACCTCAGACCAGCTGCACGGCCAGGTCGACGCGCAGCTGCGCCACCGCGCCCAGGAGACGAGCGCCGTCCAGCGCGCGCTCGACGCGACCGGCGGGAGCGAAAGGCAACTGCGCCGCCGCGCGCGCCTGCAGCTCGCCGCC